>ERZ773235.714-NODE-714-length-40505-cov-4.218146_pt1 | contig 40505 bp, 38 predicted proteins | sample MGYA00580522_ERZ773235 | MGnify/ENA primary metagenome ERZ773235 (study PRJEB29015, sample SAMEA2737797) | human gut metagenome | biome: human gut; feature: human-associated habitat; material: faeces | place: China | collected 2012 ...
GTGGATATATATGTTGATGGAAATCTATTTAAGTGAAGAAAAAGCAAAAAAGAATAATATTGATTTGAATGAATGTTATCAAAAGCTAGATAAGTATTTTAAATCACGAGGAGTAGAAATAGTATCAAAAGGTATTTATAAAGGTGTTAGAAAAGATTTTGATACGTTTGCTATTGCACAAGGATCATTACCTGATACAAAATGGTTTTTAAAAGTAGTGGATCAATGGTATATAAGTTATTTTGGAGACGGACCTGAAAGTCCTGAATATAGGTCAGATGCATTAGATTCTTATTATCGAATTACTAAACAAACAAATGAATACATTAGAAAACAAAAAGGCTATTAATTTCCATTGACAAGTAGTATATATGATGCATTATTGAAAAAATACTACCCTTCAAAAAATTATAAAAAAGGATGGACAGATATAAGAAAATTTCTAAATCAAAATAGTTTTAAACATAGACAATATTCAGGATATGTTTCAAGCAATCCAATCTCTATGACAGATGTTATTCAATTGATAAGAAATATGTCTAATTATTTATATTGGCTAAAATATTGTGTTAAAGAATTTGATGTAACAATTGTAAGTGATGAATATAGTATGAAAAGTTATATTCAACCAGTAGATGTTTTTGATTAATGATGTGAGGTATTTGATATATGTTGATGGAAATCTATTTAAGTGAAGAAAAGGCAAAGAAGAATAATATTGATTTAAATGAATGTTATCAAAAGATTAATCATTTTTTTCTTGATCGAGGTGTTAATATAAAAGAACCGGGTGTTTACCAAGGTGTTAAAGAAGATTTTGATACTTTTGTAATTGCTCAAGGGCAATTACCTCAAACAAAGTGGTTTTTAAAAGTAGTAGATCAATGGTATATAAGCTATTTTGGTGATACACCAGATAGCCCAGAATATAGAGAAGATGCTTTAAAGACATATTATCAAGTAAAATCACAAGTTAGAAATTATGTTAAAAAACATCGTACTTGAATAATAATAATAATAAAATTTATCGGCAAAAAACATAAATTTATACGTTATTAAAATACATAGTTTTTGCCGATAACGGCAATAAAAGATAAAAAATGGAGTAATTGTTTTAATAAATAACTTATAAATTTTGTAATATAGGTAATAAATACTAATGTCAATAAAAATTGACATAATTAAATATTATGTTTAATATTATTGACATAAGGAGTGATATTATGCCTAAAAAATCAATAGTATTATTACCTGAAACAGAAGAAATACTTGAACAAATGGGATTACAAATAAAATATGCAAGACTTCGTAGAAAGCTTTCAGCAAATATAGTTGCAGAAAGAGCGGGAATTAGTAGAGCAACTTTAGTTTCTATAGAAAAAGGAGCGTCATCAGTAGCTATTGGATGTTATGCTGCGGTATTACATGCACTTAATTATATGGATAAAGATTTATTATTGGTAGCTAAAGATGATGAGCTTGGACGAAAACTACAAGATTTAGATTTGCCTGTAAGAAAACGAGTATCAAGAAAATAAAACAATCATTGACAAGTAATATATAGGTGATTAATATGAGAATGATAGAAAAATATATTTAATATATTTTGTAAGGACCGTGTAGTAATACATGGTTCTATTTTTTTTACAATAAAAAGCCCTCTAGTTTATCACTAAAGGGCTGTTATTATTTTTTGATCATAATAAATTGATAAGGTTTTAAAGTTGTTGGGTTGTAATTGTTGTAGTTATCTAACAAGATGTTTCCTTGAGTTTCAGGAATTGGTTGTTCTTTGTTTGTAAAGTTACAGAAACATAGAATTTCTTGTCCTTGATAAGTACGTTTATAACCAATGACATCATCTACTGTGTTGATTTCTTCAAAATCACCATAAACAAGAATATCTTCTTGTTTTCTAATAGAAATCATTTTTTTATAGAAGCTATAGATTGAATTTGGATCATTGAATTGACTTTCAACATTGATTTTATCTTGGCTTCCTGTCATTTTAAGCCATGGTTCATGATCACTGAATCCAGCGTATTTACTGTTATCCCATTGCATAGGTGTTCTTGTGTTATCTCTACTTCTAAGGTTAAGGAAGTGCATAGCTTCTTCTTTTGTAAAACCTTCTTCTAAGGCTCTTTGGTATTGACCATGACTACCAATATCATCAAATTCACTAATGTCTTTTCTTTCAAAGTTTTCCATACCGATTTCTTCACCTTGATAGATAAAAGGTGTTCCTCTTAAGTTAAAGAACATACCAGCAAGCATTGTTTGTGAATAATAATTATGATCTTTTTTATCTAAAATAAATTTATCAATAGCTCTAGGTTGATCATGATTTTCTAAGAAACTAGCAATCCATCCAAGTTTTTGTACTTCTCTTTGACTTGTAAATAAAAGCTCTTTAAATTGTTTAGTTGTCCAATCTTGTCTTTTAAACCATTCTTCATCTTCACTAATATCAAAATTACAATAATTAAAATCGAACATCATTGAAAAACATCCATCTTTACCAATAAAAATACCTAAATCCTTATATTGAACTCCAACAGCTTCAGCGACTGTCATACAATTATGTTTTTCAAATGTTTCTTTCTTCAATTCATCAAAAAAGACTTCAATTCCTGGTTGATTTCTAGAATAAGCAAAACAAGCACTTAAACCATCTTGTCCATCTACTGGACCATCTAAATATCTTTGATCCTTTTTAATAAAGTTAATTGCATCAACTCTAAATCCCGCAATTCCTTTATCTAACCACCAATTAATCATTTTATAAAGTTCTTGTCTCAAAGTTGGATTTTCCCAATTTAAATCAGGTTGTTTTTTAGAAAAAGCATGGAAATAATATTCATCTCTTCCTTCAACCTTTTGCCATACAGAACCACCAAAAACTGATCTCCAGTTATTTGGTTCTTTACCATCTTTAGAGGATTTAAAGATATAATAGTCATGATAAGGACTATTTGGATCTTTTAGTGCTTCTTGAAACCAGGCATGTTCATCTGAACTATGATTGATAACGAGATCCATAATAATCTTAATTCCTTTATTTTTAGCTTTTTCAATCAATTCTTCTAAATCAGCCATTGTTCCAAATTCAGGATTAATATCATAATAATCAGAAATATCATATCCATTATCATCCATAGGTGATTTATAAATAGGACATAACCATAACAAAGTCACTCCTAAATCCTTTAAATAATCAAGCTTTTCAATAATCCCTCTTAAATCACCAATTCCATCTCCATTAGAGTCCTTAAAACTCTTAGGATAAATTTGATAAGCTATCTCTTTCTTCCACCATTCATTACTCATTTTCTTTTTTCTCCTTTAAAATATATAATTTAGAATAATAATCTCCAATACCATCCTTATTCTCACCACTTGAACCATCACTTATAATTAAACCAACATTCATCAACTCATCACCATATAAATCTAAACCATTAACATGATATATCTTATCTTCATCTAAACCTAATAAAGGTAAACGACGATAACCTACATTAACTTCTTGTAAAGGTCGATAGTAACCAACAATTGCTTGTGTTTTATCATGAGAGACAACCATCCAAGCTGTTTCGTTTGATGTAAATGGACTTTTTAAACGATAAAATGTTCCAAATTGAAATAAAGAACGATATTGTTTCATAAAACTAATTTGTCTTTTAATAATTTCTTTTTCTTCAAAAGTTAATTGATTAACATCTAATTCATAACCAAAAGTACCAAAATAAGCTACATTAGCACGTGTTTCAAGTGGTGTATTTCTAAATGTTTGATGATTAGGAATTGCTGAAACATGTGATCCCATTGAAGAAAGTGGGTAAACAAGAGAAGTTCCGTATTGAATCTTTAATCTTTCTATTGCATCGGTATCATCACTGGTCCAACATTGAGGGGCATAATAAAGCATTCCTGGATCAAAGCGTGCTCCTCCACTTGCACAGGATTCAAAGAGTATATCAGGGTATTTAGTTGTTAGAACATCGTATAAATGATAAACACCTAGGATATATTCATGCATGACTCTTCCTTGTGATGAAACATCATGAGTGCTTGAATAGACTTCTGACATACAACGATTCATGTCCCATTTAATATATGAAATATAGGAATCATCAATCACATTCATCATTGCCTGGGCGATATAGCTGACAACTTCAGGATTAGAAAAATCTAAAATATATTGATTTCTTCCATGACAACTCTTTCTATGAGGAGTTTTTAATATCCATTCAGGATGATTTCTATATAAGTTAGAATCTTCATTGACCATCTCTGGTTCAAACCATAATCCAAATTTTAAACCTAAATCATGAATTCTCTTTGATAGACCACGAATTCCATGAGGCAATTTATCTAAATTAGGGAACCAATCTCCTAATCCTTGATGATCATTATTTCTATTACCAAACCAACCATCATCTAACACAAATAACTCAATTCCTAATTCTTTTGCTGTATTAGCCATTGAAACAATCTTATCTTCATTAAAATCAAAATAAGTGCCTTCCCAATTATTCACTAAAATAGGTCTTACTTGATCTCGATACTTCCCTCTAGCAAGTCTTTTTTGATAAAGTTGATGATATGTTTGTGACATCTTATTCAGTCCTTGATTACTATAAACCATTACAACTTCAGGACTTTGAAAAGAATCTAAATGATCTAATAGATATTCAAAACAATGAGGATGAATTCCCATAGAGACACGTGAGACATGATAATTATCAACTTCTACTTGGGCTAAAAAGTTACCACTATAAACCAAACTAAAACCTAAAACTTCACCACTTGTTTCTTTACAATTTTCTCTTTTTAAAGCAATAAAAGGATTAAATTGATGTGAAGAACATCCTCTTAAAGAATAAATACTTTGAATACCTTCTGTAAGTTTTCTTGTTTTAATAGAACGTTCTCTTGCCCATGATCCTGTAAGTTCAATCATTTCATAATCTTGATCAGGTAAGTCTAAAGACATAGACATCATTTGATTAAGTCTTAATTTTTGTTTCCCCTCATTAACAATAAAAGCATTTCTTGTAATTACAGGAAAATCTTGATAAATGGTATAACTTAATTGTAGTTTTGTTTCAATGACTTCATCATATAAGGTAATGATAAGAGTTTGAGCTTCGTTTTCATTTTCTACATAGGTAGCAGGAAGATCTTTTAATTTTGGTTTTCCCTGTATGATTTTATGACTTACATATTCAAAGTTTAAAATATGACTCCCATTTTCTTGTAAAATATCGATAGCAGGATGACGTAAATCACCAGAACCATAAACAGGATATTCTTGTTTAATATGTTCTAATGAAAAAGTGAGATCACCTTCATAGCTACAAGATGACATTGGTCGAGGACTTGTTTCAAAAAGATGATCAAAGTTATCTCGATCATGAATTCTTTTTCCATAATAGAGTTGACCTAATTGATTGTTTTTTAAGATTTTAAAGATATAACTGATTTGATCATTATATAAATGAAAAGTTTTACTTTCTTCATGAAATTGAATCATAAATTTCTCCTACTCACTAAATAAAATTTTTAAAACATCTTCTAATCCATCATCTACAATAGATTTACAAATAATATTTGCTTTAACTTTTAATAAATCACAGGCATTTCCCATAGCAACCCCTACACGACAAAATTCAATCATTTCTAAATCGTTTTCTCCATCACCAAAAGCGTATGTGTCATTTTGATCTAAATGATAATAATCTAAGATTTTTTGAATACCGGTTGCTTTTGAAATTGTTGGTGAATAAAATTCAAAAGCATTGTCACTACCATGTTCATCAAAATTAATAACATAACCAAAATCATTTTGGATATACTTTTCTATTTTTTCACGATCTTTATTTGTGACATTCGCTTCTATTTTAATGGCTCTTTTTAATACCTCATTACGATCAAACTTTGTTGTAAATAGATTTTCAAAATGTCCATTTTGAACAAAGAAGTTATAAAGTTCTTTATAAGAAGGATCAATGTATAAATGATTCGCTGTCGCAATCATATAATCACAATGAAGTTCTTCTAACATATTTGCTGTCTTTAAACATAACTCATAATCCATTCTATTTTCATAAATAGATTTTCCATCAATTTCTACATAACCACCATTATTTAAAATATAACCGTCAAAAGTTCCATCGAGCCATTTTTCATCTAACATGGCTTTGGGTCTTCCACTGCAAATAAAGAGTTTATGTCCTTGTTTCTTTAATCTATTTAATTGTTGTTTTACACCTAAAGGTATTTCATAAATTCCCATTTGTGAGCATACTAATGTCCCATCTATATCAAAAAATAATACTTTCTCTTTCATAAAAAATCTCCTTTAGCTAATTATATCACAAAGCCCCTTTCTATGATTTTCAATAAAAGAAAATATAAAAAGTACGTATGATAGTACGCAAGATAATACGTATGAAAAAAGGAATCTTTCGATTCCTTAACTAGTCATCTAAAATAGAAGATCCATTAGTCGCAATAACTTCTTTATACCAATCATAAGATTTCTTTTTAGAGCGTTTATAAGTTCCATTACCATAATCATCAACATCTACATAAATAAATCCATAACGTTTAGACATTTGATTTGTAGAGTTAGATAATAAATCAATTGGTGCCCAAGTTGTATAACCCATTAATTCAACACCATCTTCTTCAATAGCTTTATACATTTGTCTAATATGTTCTCTTAAATAATCAATACGATAATCATCATTAATAGAACCATCAGCTTCCACAGTATCTTTAGCACCTAAACCATTTTCCACAATAAATAATGGTTTTCTATAACGATCATATAAATCTACACAAGAAATTCTTAAACCGATAGGATCAATTTGCCATCCCCAATCAGAACTAGGAATATGAGGGTTTTTAATAGCTGTAACAGTATTACCTGCACTCATTTCTAATCCTTTAGTATCCGCAGCAACACAACTTGATGAATAATAACTAAATGAAATAAAATCAACAGGATATTTTTTCATGATTTCTAAATCTTCATCAGTCATTTTAATATTGAATCCTTTATTTTTATACATTTGTAATAAATATTTAGGATATTCACCATGAACTTGAGTATCACTATAACAATAGATTTGTCTCATTCTTTGTTGTTGTTCTAATACATCTTCTGGTTTACATGTATATGGATAATAAGTTAATTTAGTAAGCATACATCCTACTTTAGCATCAGGAATGTTTTCATGTGTAATTTTTACAGCAAGTGCACTTGCTACAAATTGATGATGCATTGCTTGATATTCTACTTCTTCAAATTCTTCAGGTTTAAATCTTGATTCAATTAATCCACCTGTCATAAATGGATGTCTAATGATTGAATCAATTTCATTAAATGTAAGCCATAATTTAACTTTATCTTTATATCTTTTAGTAATAACATCCACATAACGTGTAAAGAATTCAATGGAACGACGATCATACCAACCATTATAATCCATACAGAATGCTAGTGGTGGTTCATAATGAGACATTGTAACTAAAGGTTGCATTCCATATTTTAAACATTCATCAAAAACAGCATCATAGAATTTTAAACCTTCTTCATTAGGTTCTAATTCATCCCCTCTAGGGAAAATACGAGACCAAGCAATAGACATTCTATAAACCTTAAATCCCATTCCTGCAAGTAAAGCAATATCTTCTTTATAATGATGATAAAAATCAATCCCATGACGTTTTGGATAGTAAACTTCATCATCAGTACTTAAAGCTTTTTCAATCATTTCATCAGAAATATCGCATAAACCATGAGTATTTAATAAATCATTCATTGATTTAGGATCAGTAAATAATTGCACATCACTACAACTTACTCCTTTTCCTCCTTCTTTCCAACCACCTTCATATTGGTTAGCGGCAGTAGCTCCACCCCATAAAAATCCTTCTGGAAATTGTTTCATATTATATTTCTCCTTATTTTTTATTATTAAATTCATTATATCGATATTATTGAATATTTGTTTGTTTTTTCATAATATAAAAACTAATTCTACTTATAAGAGGTGTTGTTTTCTATTTAAAATGATATGATTTGATTAAAGGAAGTGGTCATATGGATCTTATCAAAATAGGTAAATATATAGCTTTTAAAAGAAAAGAACAAGGCTTAACACAAAAACAGCTTGCTGAAAAGTTAAATATGTCAGATAAATCAGTCTCTAAATGGGAAAGAGGTATATGTTTACCGGATGTTTCTGTTTATCTAGAATTATGTAAAATACTAGATATAAGTATTAATGAGTTTCTGGCTGGCGAAGATATACCTAAAGAAACAATTGAACAAAAAGCAGAAGAAAATATTATTCAGATTACAAAAGATAATAAAAACAAACAAAAGTATCTAAAGAAAATTATAAGATTATTAATAGTTATGCTTGTTGTTTTCATATTTATTACAAGCATATTTATCTACAAAAAATTAACACAACCACAAAACTATATAGAACCTTATTTAGAAAAAAGCACAGAAATGCAAATGGCAAATATGCTTTCTAATCATCCAGGGAATATTTTGTTATTTCATTATAATTCAAAAAAAGATTTTGATTCATTAACTATGTATTTAATCCAATATCAAAAAGGTAAAAAGATATCTGATAAAGAAATCTGTACATTTTATAATAATCCTTCAAAAGGAATAAATACCGGAAATATTGCTTTAGTAGTTGATTATGAAGCTTCTACTTTGAAGATTATAGATGCTTTTGAAGATGGATATTATGTAGCTGAAGGTATTTCATTTTTAGAAAACATTAGTCACTATGATGTTTGGGATTATAATCAAATTGAAGAAAAAACTTCTATTAAATATGGTAAAAAACAAATGTTAGTGGCATTATCTCATGGAAAAAATCATGTCACATCTCTTCCTATAAAAGAGTTAGAAACAAACAAAAAGATAAAGAATGATTATACATGTATTCTTTCAATTAAGTTTAAGTAAAAACGTCATCACTTGGATGACGTTTTAATAATCAAATTTATTCTTTTTCTTCATAATGATAAAAATACTTACACAAATAATTGCTGATAAAATAGAACCTAATGCTGGTGTAAGACCCATAGGAAGCAAAGTATCAGGGAAAAGCTTAGAAGTAATATAAGCTCCGGGAACTCTTATAAGGGCTATGGAAATTACATTATGAATAAAGGAAATAATGGAATAACCATAAGCTGTAAAGAATCCACTAAAACAAAAATGAATAGAAGCAAAGACACAATCTAAAACATATCCTTTTAAATATTGACTTCCATACATAATAACGATAGCTTCACTTGTAAATAGCGAAAGAATTTCCTTGGAAATAAATTGACAAGTAAGCGCAAAGAAAATTCCAAATCCTAAAGCAATAAAGCATCCATAGCGTAAAGTTTGTCTTGCTCTTTGATGTTGTTTTGTTCCAACACATTGTGCACAGATTGCCGAGATGGCAGATAACATACTTGATGGCACTAAGAATAAAAAGCTAATGATTTTTTCTACAACACCAACTGCTGCGGCAATATCAACACCACGCATGTTTGCGATAATCGTAATAATAATGAATGATACTTGAATAAGACCATCTTGCATAGAAATAGGAAAACCGATTTTAAAGATATCTTTAATAATTTTTTTATGTAATTTCAAATGGTATCTATGGATGACAATCAATTTTCTTTTAATGATTGCAAATAAAGCAACAATCACACTAATAAGTTGTGAAATCACTGTTCCAAATGCTGCACCAACGGCATGCATATTGAAATAACCAATGAAAATAAAATCTAACACAATATTAAAAAAACAAGCAACCGCCACAAAATACATGGGTCTTTTAGAATCCCCTAATCCTCTAAAAATAGAACTAATAATATTGTAAGCAGTAATAAAAGGAATTCCAATAAAACATATTTTTAAATAAAGTGTTGTTTCTTGAATCGCTTCTACAGGTGTAGACATAATAGAAACAATCGGATTAATAAAGAATAATAAAATCAAAGTAACAATCAGAGATAAAATCATAAAGATAATGATTGTATTTCCTACAGTCATCCTTTTTTCTTCTTCTTTTCTTTCACCAACATAACGACCAATCATGACCGTTGAACCCATTGCAATTCCTACAAGCATAACAGTAATCATATGCATGACCTGACTTCCAATAGAAACCCCTGATAAAGAAGCGGCTCCATTGTATTGACCGACAATAAATAAATCAGCCATGCCATAGAATGTTTGTAAGAAATTAGCAAGTAAAAATGGTAATGAGAAAGTAATAATATTTTTTAAGGCACTACCTTTTGTTAAATCTTTTTGCATAACATCAACTCCTTGCTTTGTATTATATAGGATAAATGTTAAAAGATAAAACGAAAAAAAATGCTTAATCTAGCACTTTTTTTCATGTATATGTTGCAATAATAGATTTAAGTTCTCTGATTTATTTTGTTTTAAATAAACAAGATTTATTTTTTCAAGATCAGCAAAGTATTTACTAATATCCTCTAAATAGAACTGATCTCTGTTTTCTACTTCTTTTGTAGGAAGGATTGAAAAACCTCTAGATAGATTAAGTAAAAGAAGTTGTTTAGGAAATTCTTTAACGTATTCTACTTTATTAAAAGTTGTATGATAAATTTTATAAAGTTCATCTTTACATAATTGATGATAGTTTTGATCTGTTGCTTTTGTAATATAGGGAACAGATTGAATGACCTTTTCTATTGTATGATATTTATGGATCAGTTCTTTTGAACAAACAAGAGAAACGTTTTCTTTAGATAAGGTTGTTGTTTCAATTGGATTGTTTTTGTAGAAAGAGAGCATGCTTGGAGAAATTAACGCATCGAGTTGATGCGCTTTTAGGCCTTCCATCAATTCATTTTCTTCAAGATAAGAATAAGAAATAGAAAGATGTGGGTATTTCTTTTCAAAGCTTTCAAGAATTTCAAAGTCTGTAAAATCTGTTGTTTTCATGCCTATATGTAAAGTATTCGTTTGTTGAATATTTTGACATAAAGTTTGATAAGAAGCATAAATGTTTTTCATTCCTTCATAGAACTGTTTTCCTTGTTTAGTAAGAGTTAATGTTCTATGTTCTCTTATAAATAGCTGTGTTTGGAGTTCTTGTTCTAAGACAGCAATGTATTTAGACATGGTTGTTTGTCCAATATGACAAGCGTTAGCTGCTTGCGTAAAGTTTTTATATTCAACAGCTTTAAAGAAATAATGTATTCTATTTAGATCCATATTATCACCTCTTTCATTATAACAAAAAAAAGGAGCAATGAAGCTCCTTTGCTCAATATTTATTTACGTTTGAATAATGATTTTAAACCACGAGAGATTACTTGAAAGAAACTAAGAGAACGAACCATATTATTTGGATCAACATAATTTCTAACAGCTCTTAATGTCTTTTTATTATCTCTTGTCGAAAAGATAAAGTTTCCGTTGTTTTTCGTAACAACTGCAAAACGAGGAATCCATTTTCCTTTAAACATGACACTTGCCATGATTTCTGTTACTTCAGACCAAGGAATTTGAATATAATCATTGACGTTTTTATCATTGTAATATTCAAAAGCTTCATCCCCGACTAACACTTTACCATAGTTTGCCATTCCTAAATAAGAAGTAGCATTAATTGTTAAATCGACTTTTTTATTTAATGATTGTACCATATATTCCCTCCATAAATATTGAACTTTTTAAATTACATAATTCCAGCTAAACGAGCTAAGATACCAACGATAAATAATGCAACGATAATAACGATTGGTGAAACTTTTTTCTTTAATAACCAGCAGCAAAGTAATGTAAGTAATAATGCTGCAAGACCAGGAATTAATTGATCTAAGTTTTGTTGTAAAGTAGTAACTTTAATTTTATCTAATCCAGTAGCTCCAAGGGAAGCATATTGAGATAAAGCTGATTTAATACCTTCAGCCCCACCATTGATTTGACTCCAATCAATATAAGCACCTTCAGATTGAGTAACTCTAGAAACAACAGGAGTAAATGAAATACTTACCCAACGTTGAACTAAAGAACCGATAATGAACATACCTAAAATAGAAGCACCTTGAGTAATTTTACCTAATAAACCACCAGATAAATCTTTTGCGATAGAAGTACCAACTTTATATCCAAATTCTTGAGTATACCAAATAAATGCCATACGGATAATATTCCAAGCAAAGAAGAATAATAATGGACCGACAATACTTCCACCTAAAGCAAGAGAAGCACCTAAAGCACCTAAGATTGGTCTTAAAGTGAACCAGAATACTGGATCTCCAACCCCTGCAAGAGGTCCCATCATACCAACTTTAACCCCTTGAATAGCTTGATTATTGATTTCAGCACCATTAGCTCTTTCTTCTTCTAAGGCTAATGTAACACCCATAACTGGAGCTGAAACATAAGGATGTGTATTATAGAATTCTAGATGTCTTTTTAAAGCATCTGCTCTATCTTGTGGATCTTTGTATAATTTTTTGATAGCTGGGATAATTGAATAACACCAACCACCATTTTGCATACGTTCATAGTTCCATGATCCTTGAAGGAACTGATGACGCCAAGCAACTGATAAACGATCTTTTTTAGTTAATTGAATTTTTTCTGCCATATTTCTTTCCTCCTTCAAGATTAATAGTCATTTAAAATATCACCTAATGGATCACCAGAACCAGTAGAACCACCATTACCAGAACCACCGTTTTCTTTTAATCCTAAGTAAATTAAAGCAATAGCAACACCTAAAGCACCTAAAGCGATTAATGTTAATTCGCTTAATGCAGCTAATACGAAACCGATAGCAAAGAATGGCCAAGTTTCTTTAGTTGACATCATATTAATAACCATTGCATAACCTACAGCGGCAACCATTCCACCACCAACAGTCATACCACCTGATAACCAAGCAGGCATTTGATTTAAAACACTAGTTACTGCTTCAGCAGGAACGATACATAGTGCAGCAGCAGGAACTGCGATTCTGACACCTTGTAATAAGATACCTAAAATTTGATAGATTTCAATTTTACGGAAATCTCCTTTTTCAGCAGCACCATCCATTAAGTGAACTAATGGGATAGCGATTGTACGACAAATCATAGTTAAGAATAAACCAGCTACTGATAAAGGAATTGCAACAGCAATTGAAGTAGAGATAGCTGTTTGTGTATTAACAGTCCCACCATTTAAACCTAAAACCATGATAATTGCAGAAGCAACAGAAGCTAAAGCAGCATCTGGAGCAACAGCAGCACCAACGTTTGCCCATCCTAAGGCAATCATTTGTAAAGAACCACCTAAGATAATACCTTCACTTAGATGTCCTGAAACTAAACCAATTAAAGTACACGCTACTAGTGGTTGATGGAATTGGAATTCATCTAAAATTCCTTCCATACCTGCTAATAATGCTACTAAAATAATTAACATAATAGTAATTGCAGACATTAAATTTTCCCCCTATTTCATATTTTGAAGTTCAGTCTTTGCTTTTTTAAGAAGACTGTCCATATTTTCTTTAGAATCAGCAGGTACTTTACGAACATCGAAAGTAACACCCATTTCTTTTAATTTTTCTAAAGTTTCAACATCATCTTGATCCATAGCAATGGCTTTATTAACAACCACTTTACCAACAGAGTGAGCCATAGAACCAATATTTAATTCTTTAATATCAACGCCACCTTCAATAGCTCTTAAAGCATCTTGAGGAGTTTCAAATAACAATAAAGCTTTAGTAGCACCAAAACGAGGATCTTTAGCGACTTCGATCATCTTTTTGATTGGTACAACGTTTGCTTTAACACCTGGTGGTGCAGCTTGTTCAATCATTTGTTTACGTAATGCATCTTGAGATACTGCATCAGATACAACAATGATACGTGTTGGTTGAGTTGATTTTGTCCAAGTAGTAGCTACTTGACCATGTAATAAACGTGTATCAACACGAGCTAAGACATATTTAATATGTCCATCTCCAAGAACAGTTCCTTCAGGAATAGCCCCAGCAGGTGCTGGGTTTTCAGCTTTTACTGCTTCTTCCTTTTTAGGTTCTAATTCTTCTGGACGAATGTTAACTCCGTCTCTAGCAACTTCACAGATATGAGTTGCGATTTCATGTGCGCTGTCAGTAGACATACGCATTGCATATGCTTCAATAAGCATTGGTAAATTTAACCCAGTAACGATTGCCCAATGATCTTCATGACCGTTAAGTAATAAGTTTGCTTGGTTGAAAGGAGTACCACTCCATAAATCAACTAAGAAAAGAACTTCGTCTTGATTTTCAAAAGTGGAAATAGCTTCTTCCATTTTTGCTCTTAAATCATCAGGACCTTCACTTGGTTGTAAAGTCACAGCTTTTACATCTTTTTGTTCACCGAAAATCATAGAACCAGATTGTAAAATTCCATTAGCGAATTCACCATGACTTGCAAGAATAATTCCTACCATATTTTTCCTCCCTCTCTCTAATTAACATTGAATAACAAAAAAAGTAGGCCAACTATTTAAAAGAAGATACAATGCACCCATTGCTTTCTTTTAAAATAGTTAATGCCTACTTAAAGTTACACACTATTGAATATTCAATTTAATTACAGTGATATACTAACATCAAAAAATGTAAGCGTCAATCATTTTTTTTACGTTTTTATGTTCTTTCATTATTTTTTGATAAAAAAAATAATGAAAAAGATAATATATAATATAAAACAATCACAATTTATCAATAAATAAAAAAAGGGGTGATCCCCTAATTTTGAAATGCACTTGATAAAATTCTTTCCAAATGTAAAGCAAGATAGCCAATTTCTGATTCTGGTAATTCTTTATGAAGTACCTTTGATAAATTATCACACATCCTTATTGCTTGTTCATAAGCAAAAGGAAATTTATTTTTGGTAAATTCACTAATATCCATTTGCAATTGTTCATTAGTATTTAAACGAATGATTAGGAATTTAATATGATTCATTAAACGGGCATAAGAAATTGATTCAACATCAATTTTCATATTTAAATCGGTTTGTAATTTAATAATACTTTCATGAACAACACGTGCTGCTTCCATGGATTCCCCTACTTTATTAGAAGAAATTGCCGAGTGAATATGTAAAGTAATGAAACTTACTTCATCATTGTTGATTTCTTTATTAATAAAAGATTTAATAATTTCTTTTGATTTTAAAGCAACTTCATATTCATCAGGGAAAAGAAGTCGTATATCATAGGTAAATGGATTACTAGGCAAGATATTTTCATCCATACGTTTGATCGTAAAATGAATATGATCAGCAAGTGGAATAAGAATATCATGATTTACTTCTTTAAATTTATTAGTTGCTTCTTTAATGATTTCAGCTGCAATTTCAAGATAAACGGGATTGATATAGTCAATGACTTTCTTTTGTTTATCTTTAGCTTGATAGTTCTTTTGCATCATGTATTTCTTGGCGTGAGGTGGAATTTCAAAATGTTCATCTATTTTTTTACCAAAACCAATTCCTTTAGCCATAACTATTATTTCATTATCATCTTCTTTAGCTAGAATGGTATTATTGTTTAATACTTTTAAGACTTGATACATTTTGTTCACCTCTTTATTTTTAAAATCGTTTCTCCACTTTTTTTATGACCATAGTTCTTTTCTAAAGGTCCTTGACCTTTAGTGATAATCATTAAAAGACAATCATCGATGGCATTTTCTTCAATATAATTCAAATCTGCATTCCATAACAGATCTCCCTTTTTAACCTTCTGATTTATTTTAACAAGAAGTTCAAACCCTTGTCCATTTAATTTTACAGTATTAATACCAAAATGAATCAATATTTCCACACCATTTTCTAATTCAATCCCTAAAGCATGTTTTGTAGGATAAATCATAGAAATCGTTCCATCACAAGGAGCAACAACCAAACCATGTATTGGTCGAATCATGATACCATCTCCTAATAACTTATGAGCAAAGATATCATCACAACAATCTTCAATAGGTAAAACCTCACCATCAACGATATTTCCTATTTCTACATCTGTTGTATGATACACAATTGTTTTTTCTTCATCATAAGAAGCAGGAACGTTATTTAAATAATCATCAATCTTTGTTTTTAAAGAAGAAGCTTTTGGACCAAAGATGATTTGAATAGCATTGCCCTGTAATAAAACAGCAGCTGCCCCTGCTTGTTTTAAAGAACCTTCGCTTACAAGACTTGGATCTTGTAAAGAAGCACGTAATCGTGTAATACAACAATCAAGATCACTAAAGTTATATCTTCCACCTAGTCCTTTAATAATCATTTGTACTTGAGGATCAAGTAATGATTGGTCAAAAGAGTAATCCATTTTCTTTTTATTAAAAATCGTTAATTTATTATCATCTTCTCTTCCTGGTGTTTTTAAATCAAATTTCTTAATTAAAAAACGGAATGAAAAATAATATAAGAAGAAATACATAACTCCACCAACAATAATAAAAACCCAATGAGTTTTACTATTACCTTGTAATACACCAAAAACAAGAAAATCTATTAAACCACAAGAAAAAGTAAATCCAATCGTCACCTTTAAAACATGGGCTAAAACAAAAGCTGTTCCCGCTAAAAAAACATCAACGACAAATAACATAGGAGCCACAAAAATAAAAGCAAATTCAATGGGTTCTGTAATTCCTGTAAGCATACTCGTAAGGGCTGCTGATAAAAAAAGACTTCTTATAACTTTTTTTGATTCAGCTTTAGCACTGCGATACATCGCTAAAGCTGCTCCTGGTAAACCAAACATCATAATCATATATTCACCAGAGAAATACTTAGTTGCTTCAACACTAAAGTGCTTTAAATTTGGATCAGCAAGTTGAGCAAAGAAGATATTTTGGGCACCATCAATTAAAACCCCATTGACTTCCAAAGTACCACCAATAGCAGTTTGATAAAAAGGCATATAGAAAACATGATGTAAGCCAAAAGGAACAAGGGCTCTTTTAACAATTCCATAAACAAAAGTTCCCCCATAGCCACTACTAGCAATCCATTGTCCAAATTTAAAAATTCCATCTTGGAAAGTAGGCCAAATATAAAACATCAAAAATCCTACCAAAATATAAACAATGGTAGAAATAATAGGAATAAATCTTTCTCCTTCAAAGAAAGATAAAAAATCAGGTAACTGAATTTGATAAAAGTGATTATGTAAATAACTCACACCTAAACCAACAATAATTCCTCCAAATACCCCCATTTGTAAGGATACTTGCCCACATACATTTGTAAGTGTTCCCTCAACAACACTTTTAATAATTTTATTACCTTCAATAACACCATTAAAAACAAGTAAACTATGAATTGTTGAATGCATTACAAAAAAAGCAATAATAGAAGATAACACTGCTACTTCTTTTGATTTCTTTGCCATTCCTAAAGCAACAGAGGATGCAAAAATCAAAGGCAGATTATCAAAAATTGTTTGCCCTACAGACATTAATAAAATCAATATATGATTTAAAGTTGTTCCTGTACCTAAAATACCTTCTAAACCAAGAGAAGCAATTGTTGCTTCGTTGGTAAGAGAACTCCCAATACCTAAAAACATTCCCGCAATCGGTAGTACAGCAATAGGTAGCATAAAACTACGCCCTATTCTTTGTAAAACCCCAAAAATTTTCTTTTTCATTTTCTTCCCTTTCATTTATAAAAAGTATAGAATTTTATACTTTAAAAACACAATTTTTCGCATTTAGTGTATCATAAAATAATCTATATGTACATTTGTATAGATGAGTTAGATTATAGATATCTTTAATGGGTAAAGTACTGTATAATATTTATATATAACTAAATTCAAGGGAGGAAAAGCATATGGAAGAGAAAAGATTGTTGAGTAAAGATGAAGTCTATTTTTTAGTATTTTTTTCTAATTTCTTTATTGGATCAATCATATTGTCTGGCAGGTATCACTTTGATTCAATACGTTCATTTTTTATATTTGCTGGAGAGGAACCCTTTCCATTTACTTTATTTTTCTTAGTGTTCTTTTGTTGTCTTTATTATCTTTTTAAAATTCTAATAAAAAAACACTCACTAAGAAATTTTATTAAGAGTAATGATGTTTAATACCAAAAAGAAGAGATATTATGGAAGAAATTAAACAACTTGTATATAACTATGCTAAAGCAATACACACACAAAATGAAAAAGATTTTAAAGCATTATGGTCATCTAAAGAAAATACCTTGATCTCACTTACGAATCAATTTGATGGGATTGATTCTATTTATAATGATTTTTTAATAGGTGTTATTCAAAGATTTTATGAATCAATTGATTTAATTGTAGAAGGAATAGAAATACATCAAATAGATGAAAATAAAGCTATTATTATCTTTAAATATCATACTGAATGTATTAGAAGAGATACCAAAGAACCTTATGGTATCCAAGGTTTAGAAACACAAATAGTTATTAAAGAAAATAATGAATGGAAACTTATGCACATTCATTATTCAAAGTAAAAGCTAGCGATTTGCTAGCTTATTTAAATACTTTTTAATTTTTAGTTTTTTATTTGATTTAATATATTTACAGTCAGCAATGATAATCATATCTTTATCAATCATATATCCAAACTCTATATTTTTTATAAAGAAATGGCGAATATTATCATCATTTGCAATTCTTGGATACATTTTAGGAAATCTTTTTAAAGAAGATAGTATTTTTGCTATTTCTTTAGAAACAGATATTTTATTTTCTTTTAAAAATAGGAAGACACTCTGATCAATTAAGATTTTCAATCTTATAGTCCTTCTTTTTTTAATAAGTCAAGAAATTCATCTTCATTATATGCCTTTGATTTCCCTTCTTTTACAAGAGAAGCTTTATATTTTACTTTGTCTTCATATAGAATGTTTTCTTTATCAACTTCTTTATTATAAATATCAATCATTAATTCTAAAGTTTTTGTTGGAATAAGAGATACACCATCCAAACTAGGAAAATCATTAATACTCATTTTGTTCATATTTAAGCTCCTCCTTTATTTTCATATATTTTATCATACTTTTAAATAATATTCATTATTCAAAACATTCATTTAGATCTTTTTATTGTATTGGAGTTAATGTTCCACCATTAGATAAAGTTATTGTTTGACCATTTAACCAACTATTCGCTGAAGCATTATAATAGATTGTATAACCATGATCTTCAATTAAAGATAAATCATTGTTTTCTAAAGTTAAAGTAGTAACATAACTATCCCCAGTAACGATCCATTTAGAAGAACTATCTAGAGATAAGTTAACTTCTTTGGCACTATTTTCACTATTGATTGTACTTATAAGAGTTGAACTTTTTAAAATAAATGAAGTGGTAGAAATATTATCAACACTGATATTTCCACTTAATGTTTGATTTGCTGCATTAAAAGTTAAATTACCACCATTGCTTCCTTGATTCCCCCATTCACCATCATTTCCAGAAACAGTAACTAATTGATTACTTCCATAATTTAATTTTGTATTTTCTAAGTTAATCACTGCATCTGTATTCGTAATAAAAAACATAGGCGATGTTTCATAGATTTTTGATTTTTTTGAAATAGAAAGTGAAGAATTTGTTGCACTAAAAGCACCTGCACCTTCATTAGCATCTCCGGACATACTTTGATAAATCATGACACCACAATTATCAATACCATCGTCCACACGACCTACACCATAATTTGTAAGTTTTGTGTTATTTAAAGTAATACTGTTTTTACCTTCGATAACCGCACATGCAGAATTAGTTGCCCTTCCTTTAGAATCAGAAACAGAAATTGTACCTGTTGAATAAACACAAGGTGAACCTTTACCATTTGTATTTAAAATTGAATTTTTAACAGTAACGGTTCCATCACCACGATCAGTAGCAACGGCAGCACAGTGTTGACCACTTGTAGTAATAGTTACTTTATTAGCGGTGATTGTTCCACCATAAGTCGCATCTAAACCACGTGATGAATCTCAAGTTGTGGTAATTTATTACTTACATTAATAACGGCATTTTCTCCTGTTGCAAAAACGGCATTAGCCCCACTTGCATTTGTTTTAATTGTAGTATCTTTAATGGTTGCTTCACTTCCTTTTTGAACAAGGACAGCAGCATTTAAACCATAAAATTCACTGTTTTCATTATTTGAAGAATCACCCGATTTAGAAATTATTAAAGTTGATGCATTCAATGAACCACCATCGGTTACAACCATGGCGGTTCATTTGAAGAAGTAGCTGATAATGTTTTATTTGATAATTCTTGACTATCAGAAACATCAACAACACCTTCAGTTGTTATTAGAGATGTATTGTTTGTTGCTGATGCATTATTGAATAATAAAGCATTGCTTGATAACACAAGAGCAACAACAAGTAAGATTGTTCCTACAACATTGACAACAGCATAGATGGCTGTAGGTTTAGCTCCATAGAATGTTTCAGCAAGTGTATTACTTCCAAACTTACTCATAATGAGATAAGTAATAGAAAGCATAAAAACTAAAACACAGATACTAATAATAACAATTTGTAGAGCATTTAATGATTGACTTGATGAAGTCATTTCTTGATTCACTTGACCAGGTTGACTGTTGTTTTGTTGATTTTGTCCTGGTGCACTTTGTTGATTATTAGGTGCTTGGCCATTAGAACTTTCATTTGTTTGATCATTTGAATCTTGGTTTTGTGAATTTGATTGATCATTGCTACTTTGGTTGTTTTGAGATGAATCTTGTTGATTAGACTCATTATTTTGACTATTTTCTTGAGAACTATTTTCTCCTTGATTAGGCATTGAAGGAGGGGTTCCTCCTGTTTGTTGTATCATAGATGAAGTATTATGATTTTTAGCATAATACTAAGTTCCTGAAATAGATCAATAATACAAATTACACTGATAATAACGGATAATTTCTTTTCCATGTCTATCTCATCCTACATTTATATCATAGACATTTTGATAACTTTATAGAGTGTGAACAGTGTAAAAAATATGGCATATTCAACTATAATTCTGGGATATGAAAAAGATGGAGTTAAGCGCTTACATGTGATACTATAGAACTAGGAGGATTCGTTATGGGAAAATTAGATAATAAAGTGGCAATTATTACAGGAGGAAATGCTGGCGTAGGTAAAGAAATCGCTAAATTGTTTGCAAGTGAAGGAGCAAAAGTTGTTATTTCAGCAAGACGTCAACAAGTCTTAGAAGAAGTAGCAAAAGAAATTGAAGCAGCAGGAGGGACTGTTTTATGTGTTCCTACTGATATTTCTAAAGTGGATGATGTTAAAAACTTAGTAAGTAAAACAGTTGAAACTTTTGGTCAATTAGATATTTTAATTAATAATGCTGGTGTGTTAGATAAAGGATTAAATGCAATTGATCAAATTGATTATGATGATTTAAATAGAGTTATTGATATTAATCAAAAAGGAACAATGTATTGTATGTCAGAAGCTTTAAAAGTTATGAAAAGTGGTGCTTCTATCGTTAATATCTCAAGTGTTGCTGGTCAATATGGAGCAGGTGGTGCTGTTTATGTATCTACTAAAGCAGCAATTATTGGGGTAACAAAACATGCAGCAATGCGTTTTGCTAAAGAAAAAATTAGATGTAATGTTATCTGTCCAGGAAGTATTACAACAGATATGGCAGCAGGATTAACACCTGATACAATGGATATGAAAATGATGGGTGCTATGTCAGCTCATAGTGATTTAACACTTCAACCTTGTAGTCCTTTAGATGTTGCTAAAGTAGCACTTTTCCTTGCAAGTGATGATGCAGCACCACTTACAGGACAAGTTGTTGTGAGTGATTATGGAGTAGATTTATAATATGTACAAAACCGCACAATGTGCGCAATGGAGTCAACTTAAGAAGTTGGCTCTTTTTTGTTTTTAATTCATATAAATATATCAATATGCATTTGTAGTTAAGTCTTCTGAATTATCTCAACTTTTTTGTGATTTCAATTCTGTTATACATTCTAACATCGTCAACATGATTTGTCGTAAAAGAAAAAAGATTTTTACTCGTAACAGGAATATGAATTTCTATTCAATCATCTATTATTTTATTTTTCGAAATAGAACTACTACGAATGCTGAACTTACTCATTTCTACTCTTCAATAGATAAATTTGAAAGAAGAATAAGTAAACAGGCACTCAATAAAGCTATAAAAAACTCAATCCTAATGTTTTTACATATCTTATCAATCAATTTGCTTCTATTTATTATGCTTCTTCCCTTCCTAAAAAATATAGAGATTATTTGCTTATCGCAGGAGGGGACATACATGGAAATTCCATACAACGTTTATAATATAAATGATTTCCAATTCTGCATGAATCAGCATGTACATGATATTTTTGATGTTAAAAAGGTTCAGTCCAAAGCAGGTGGACTTTATGATGTTACCAATGGTTTGTTTATTAATTTTTCATTGAAACCTGCTCCATATTCAGAAACTCCTTTGGCTTTTGCACATTTATATAGGACAAAAAAGATCCTGGAAAATCAAAAAATCATTTATCTTGCAGATAGATATTATGGGTCAGCTGAAATAATATCTCATTTGGAGTTCCTTAAGTATAACTATGTTATTAGAGGAAAATCTAATTTTTATAAAAAACAGGTTGCCCTCATGCAATCTGATGATGAATGGATTGAAGTTGAAATCGATGATAAATGGCTTAAAAGACTCAGGTTTTCAATAGAAGCCAAAGAATTGAGAAAAGAAAAACTAATTTTCAAAATAAGGGTTATAAAAAGAACTTATAAATATACAGACATTAACCACTTAATGTCTTCTATGTGAAAAGATTTTAAAGGAAAAACGCACATCCTACGCAGATAACATGACAATTTCATGCAAAGCGAAAGGAGACACCATGAAAATCGAATACACAAAAGTGGGAGACTATTATTTACCGAATCTTTACTATCCGGAGGAAACTAGACCGATTGGATTCTGGGGAATGCTTTGGAAGGAATATCTGAAAGAACATAAGCCTGGAACTTATACATATCTTCTTCTAACCGCCAGACTGGACAGCTATCTGACAGATCTGAATGAACAGGCACAGGAACGCTTTGAGCTGATTGAAGCTCAAATGCAAAGTACGGAGGGAGTTACCGAGGAACTGAAGAGACAGAATCCTATGGAATGGGTACGCCACTGCAACAATATCCGCAACCGAGCTGCTGAGATCATTAAGCAGGAACTGGAAAGATTTCGTGAATCGGATACAGAGATGTTTTCTCTGGAAGCAGAAATTCACTATTACATAGATATATTGGAACCAGTCTTCAGAGATGCCGGACAGGAGATGTAGCAAGTATTGGACAGAATTATTTCAGCGAAAAATGCTATGGAAAGGATTGTGGCAAAAGAAATGTATATTCGGGGATTTTTGGATTATGAAAGGCTGGTGTGTGAAAAGGACCGTAAAATTTAAATATTCATCTTACAAGCACTGACTGTAACGGCCGGTGCTTCTTTTTGTTTTTTTTAAAATAATCTGACATGCTTCAAGTCCCCACGTGTGATTAGTAAGAAAAATAAATTTTTCTGCGAAAGTACCATCCAAACACCCTCTGAGACTTGCAATTAGTGAAGGAATAGTTCATTTTTGCAAAAAAACTTGCAAAAGAGGTTGGTAAATATACTTTCAAAAGCTTTATAGGTAGAGAAACAAGATTTTTTCATAATTTTTCAAAATCATGTCCGCTTTTATCTCTCCCAATACAGAATAAGTAAAGGGACTAACAAAAGTAAAAGAAAAAATGATAAAAATGCAAAAAAATATCATGAATTTTTTGCATCATGCCAAGTTATTTGACTTTAGTAATCAGAGGATGTTTTGGAATGTTCCTTCGCTGTACCTTGACAACCGATAAGAGCACCCTGGAAGTCTACCAGGAGTTCTGCCATGACCTTCCTTTTTCAGAGAGTGAGCGGAATCATAATGACACTCCCGATGATGGGCGGCTGACCAAAGCCTTATGGTCAGTGACCTGCTACTACAGGCAGAGGTAGTCTGAGACGACTACAGATGAAAGGGAAACGCACGCCAGACCGCTAGACGAATGAAGCTGATAACAATGTTTACAGGGCGAAATGCCCGGAAAGGAGCAGTTTATGACAGAACTGAAAATGAAAGAAATGCAGATAATCCACTGGTTTGGATGCTCGAATCTGAACTGTACAAGAGAGAGAATCCATCTGGCAGCCATGCTTGCAACGGATGCAGAAATGAAAAAGAATCTTTACAAGGTATGCAGATTCCTCACAAGAGAAGAAATTGCATATCGGTATCCGATCATATATGAAATGATTCAGAAAATGTTTTCGCCGGATGATACCAATCCACCGGAAGCATGTACAATGTTTATGCCAGACAATGAATCAGATGATGAAGAATATGCAATGGCAGCGTAGCTGCGGAAAGGACAATAGCGATTATGAATAAAGTGATTTTAATGGGAAGACTGACAAAGAATTCGAAGATTAATATGCCGGAAAAGATAATGATATGGCAGTAGCAAGATATACACTTGCGGTAAATAGAAGATATAAACATTACGGAGAACAGAAAGCAAATTTTATCTCCTGTGTCACATTTGGAAAGAGTGTAGAGTTTGCACAGAAATATCTTCACAAGGGAACGAGAATTGTGATTGGAGGTCGTATCAGCACAGGTAATTATAAGGACAAGGACGGGAAAACAATTTACACCACAGATGTGATTGTGGAAGAACATGAATTTGCTCAAAACAAGGATAACGGTGCCGGTGCATTCTCTTTTCCATTTTAAAGAAGAAATCAAAAATTACAGGTATTCAACCTAACGAAATCGTGATATAATCAAAATATGTTTGAATGAGAAATATGGAGGTAGCTTATGGGCGTAAGTTATAACAGATTATGGAAAATGCTCATAGATAAAAATATGAAGCGGATAGAGATGCAGTACCTCACCGGGATCAGTGGTAATATTCTTGCCCGGATGGGAAAAAACCAGTATGTATCAATGGAGACGATTGAGAAGATATGCAAGAAGCTGGACTGCACTGTTGATGAGATGATGGAATTTACAGATGATGAATAACAGGAGCAGGTATGTCAAATTATTAAATCTGGCAGAATGTTTCAGAAGTCGAAAAAAGAAATTGAAAAAAGATAACACGCCGGATACGGTATAATTCTCTTAGCAAAGCTAAGAGCGCACTTCGATACAGGCAATTACATTTGCCTGTATCGTGCGACCTGCGGTGCTATCCCTGATTTGGAAAAATCTCAATCCGGGAATTAAGCGAAATCAGAGATTTCGTACAAGGGAATGGATTCCCTTGCGGCACAGATGCCTATCACTGACGTAAGAATCGGAGATTGACAAAGAGATGAAAGAAAAATATAATTCGCAAGCAAGGGTAGAGGAGACCAGAATGGAAAATTACAGGGAAATGCGTGAACAAAAATTAAAAAGTGTGGATGAAATCCTTCATCAGATTTCCTGTATGGATCGTGCAGTAAATGAAAAGCAACTGGATGCGGTCATTCCATTTATACTAAAAGCGATAGGGAAATATGCAAATGCGGATCGTGTCTACATTTTTGACTGGGTTACCGGAAAAAGAGAAAGGATTACAAATACCTTTGAATGGTGTGCGACAGGGGTAAATCCTCAGATCCAAAATCTTCAGAATATTCCCGGTGATTTTGTACCAAGATGGACAGAGAAGTTTTTGGCAAAAGAAAATATTGTTATTTATGATCTGGAAGATATTGCAGAAGAAATGCCGACAGAATATGAAATATTAAAACCGCAGGAGATCCATTCGCTGATCGCAGTACCATTTTTTGAAAATCAAAAGCTGATCGGTTTCATTGGTGTGGATAATCCGGATATGGAGTTTGCACATCTTTTTGCATGCTTATTGACAGATATGGGTGGACATCTGCAGAGTGTACGTGAAAATATGCGGATGAGAAAAAAACTGGAAGAAGAACATGCAAGCCTTGAGCAAAGTCTGGTGGAATTGCAGAAGGAGAAAAATATACTGGATGTGCTGAGTATTGATTACACATCCATATACACTTGTGACCTTTTGAAGGATAGGATGTATCCGGTAAAATTATCCGAAAATACAAATGCGATTCTGGTAAAGGAACAGCTCGGATACGAATGCCATTCTTATTCTGAACGTATCCGATATTATTATGATCACTTTGTGGTAAAGGAATCAGCACCGGACTTCCTCGAAAAAATGAGTGCAGATTATCTGATGGAATATCTGGCATATCATGATCGTTTTGCCTACAGATTCCGATGTCTGGCAAGTCCTGCAGGGCAGAAGCACTTTGAGGTACAGATTGCCAGAATGAAAGAGACTAAGGGATTTCAGGTGGTTATGGGTTACCGCTATATAGATGATATTATCGAGGAACAGAAAAAACAGAAATATGAACTGGAGCAGGCTCTGGAAAGTGCGACGCTCAATAGTGAAATTGTAAGTTCAATAAGTAAGCTCTACTGGCTCATTTATCATATGGATCTGGTCGAAGGAACGTATGAAGAAATTTCGGCAGGTCAGGAAATGTATCGTTTGACAGGGAAGAAATGCTATACAGAGGAAGTTTTTAAGGAAGTAAGAAAGTCGATCGTATCCTTTGAATATCAGAATGCAATGAAAAAATTTCTTGATACCGGTACTCTGGCGGACAGATTGAAAGAAGCTGACAGTACAGCTATGGAATACCGGACGGCCAGTGGTTCCTGGCATCTGGCGAGATTTATCGTTAAGAAACGAAACACAGCAGGAAAAGTGACCAATGTGCTCTATGTGGTTCGTCAGATAGACAAGGAAAAAGAACTGGAAATTAAGTACAAGCAGGAAGTACTCGAATACAATCGTGTTATGTCCGGATTAAGTCTGGATTATACGATTGTATTTGTGCTGAATCTCGATACAGATGAATACAGGATCGTATTCACACAGACAACGAATCATGCACAGATCAGGCAGAACATTACAGGTTTTTCGGAGTATGTGGATGAATATGTAAGAAAATATACGCTGCCTGATTTTAAGGAAGCAATGAGAAAAGAACTAAGTGCTGCTAACATCAGAAAACGGTTTCATCAGGAAGATGATTATCATTTTTCCTTTGAAACAGTACCAAATGAAGCCGGACTGAGTCATTTTCAGGTTCATATAGTAAAGGAATATGATGGAGAGGAACACTATGCAGTTCTTGGTTTCCGCAGTATTGATGAAATCGTGAATCAGGAACGTTTTTATAAAGAAGCCCTTAGAAATGCAAATCAGGCACTTCAGAGCGAGTTGGATATGATTGCATCTGCATTGCCGGGAGGAGTAAAGATAAGTAATGATGATCCACAATACTCTTTCAAGTATGTATCGGAACAGTTTGCAAACATGCTCGGATACGATACACCAGAGGAACTGCGGGAAGCATGTGACGGCTCGATTGCAGGAATTGCTCATCCGGATGATCTTGAGACGGGGATTGCGGAAGCACTTGCACAGTATGAGAAAGATGACCATTATGAGATTACTTATCGAATGAGATGCAAAGATGGATCCTATAAATATATTGAGGATCATGGGCGAAAAATCTGCAAACCAGAGGGGCTGGTTGAGCATTGGAATTTGATTTTAGATAAGCATGAATTTGTAGAAAAGACAATTGAGCTGGAGAGTGAGAAAAGGGCAAATCAAAGCAAATCAGATTTTCTCGCCAGAATGTCTCATGATATGCGTACACCGTTGAATGGGATTATCGGGCTGCTTGATATATGCAGAAGCCATCCGGATGACAGGGAGCTGGTCGATTCCAGCAGAATAAAAGCAAGAGTTGCTGCAGACCATCTGCTTTCTCTGATTAATGATACGTTGGAACTCAGCAGACTGGAAGAAGGTGACCGTCCATTGATGACGGATGTATTTAATCTGCCATCTTTGCTCCACGATGTGGAAATAATCTGTAAGCTAAAAGGAGATGAAAATGGGATCTCTGTGATTTGGATAAATGATATTGGCCATTTCGAATATCCGTATCTGATAGGCAGTTCATTGAGTGTCAAACAAATACTATTGAATCTCATAGGCAACAGTATTAAGTACAATCAGAGCAAAGGTTCTGTATTTTGTTATTTGAAAGAGCAGATTATATCTGATACCAAATTGGAACTGGATTTTACCATAAAAGATACCGGAATCGGAATGTCAGATGAATTTATTAAGGATATTTTTAAACCATTTGTACAGGCGAATACAGGTGCCAGAACTAAGTATATGGGAACAGGTCTTGGGATGTCAATCGTAAAGAATCTCCTGGATAAAATGGGAGGCACGATCCAGATTGACAGTGAGGAAGGAGTGGGAACTTCTGTAAATGTAATCATTCCTTTTGAAATAGGTCAGAATGTTGGAGAAGAGCAAACGGAGAAAACAGTACAGAATAATTTGAAAGGAAAAAGAGTTCTCCTGGCAGAAGATAATGAACTGAACCGGGAAATAGCAGTTTTTATTCTTGAAGATGCCGGAATGTCTGTCACAGAAGCGATAGATGGTAGGCAGGCAGTAAAAATCTTCATGAATCATCCGGAAGGCTTTTTTGATATTGTATTGATGGATATTATGATGCCGGTCATGGATGGATATCAGGCGACAAATGTAATTCGAAGCTGTGAAAGAGCAGATGCTAAAACGATTCCAATTATTGCGATGACTGCTAAGGCTTTTGATGATGACAGAAAACAGTCAAAAGAGGCAGGAATGAATGCACATATATCAAAACCTATAGAGATATCCAATTTAATAAATACTATAGATAGACTCTGTAATAATGCTACGAATTCGACTGAAGTCACGCTGTAAGTTTTTACTGACAATTAAATACTTCAACCAAAACTGGGGTTAGCAGTTCTTCTGTATGAGAACAGCAGCCTCAGTTTTTATATCAGGAACTGGCATTTTTGAGATTGCCGGTTCTTTTTGTTTACAGAAAAAAGAGGGAGATGGAGACAATGAGCAGAGCAAAAAATCCAAAGTACGAATCCATGTCGCTGGAGGAATTGAAAGCAAACATGGAAAAGAGCAAAAAGGAACTGGAGCAGGCAATTCACAACATGTTGGAGAAGACACAGAAAGAGCAGGCAGACATCAAAAAGGAACTTTCCCAGAACCAGAGTGTGCTGAATACAGAAGAAAAACTGGATGTACAGTCACAGCAGTGGAGCGAGGATATCAGCGAGTATGTGGACATTAAAGAACTGGATGCCAATCTTTTGAACCGGCTGATCAGTAAAATCGTTATCTCAGAACCGCAGGAGAAAGACGGAACAGAGAATTACCGCTGCACCCCTGAAACGGTCACAATGAAAATTCATTTCAATTTAAAACCAATACCGGAGCTTGGAACCATCGAAAGAGGTTCCGGCTCCCATAAATAAAAAAATCTATCAAAATTTAATCTATTTTAATCTTTTCAAGGCTCATTTCGAGTCAATATTTTCTCATAAAAGACCTAAAACATGATATTCATTGTGAAAACCTTATTTATTTTACCAATCTAAGTAAAGAAGAATTTTCAGCAGATGAAATCATTGAGCTATATTCAAAAAGATGGGATATTGAGGTTTCATATAAGACAATGAAAACAACTCAGGAAATAGAAAGGCACATAAGCTTAAATGGAGATGTTGCACGAAATGATATATATGCAAAGGTTCTGTTTCATAATATTGTTGGAGTTTTAAGAAAAGAAATAAATCATGAATTAGAAAAGAGGCAAACCGAAAAAAAATATGTCGTGAACATAACACAATTGCATGTCATAGTTTATGAAATCAATTTTTTAAATTGTATGATGTATAATCTGAAAGAAAAAATCAAAGAGAGAATAGATAATATCATGAAGATCATAGACAAAATAAAAGTGCCTGTTCGCCCAAACAGACACTATCAACGTTGGGGAAGAGTTATGATGTCGGCACCGTCATATCGATTTAGACTCGACAGAAGAAATAATCCGAAACTTAAAAAAATCGGATCTGTTCTCATGACCGCATTCCCATAGTTAAGAATATATATTTTTTTTTTTTAACACAAAAAATTTTAAAAAAATAGGTAATATTAAAAGGGATTTTATGCGCTTTTTTATTGCACAAAAATATTGATAAAATAATTTTAAATTTATTTTCATAATAACAAAAATAGCGCCAACTTAAAGAATGCATAATTTTTTAAGTTGACGCCATTGCGCACAATGTGCGGTTTTTAATTGATTTGTTTTTTCAATCATTGTATGAGTATTTTCTTGTAAGCCAGTGAGAATAAACATTTAAAATGTTTGGAGCTTTTTTTCTTCTTTCGATATCTTCATTTATATGTTCTAAAAGAAAATTGGATACACGATCATCGTCACCCTTTTCATGATTATAAACATAAAATAACATTTGAATGATTCCTTTTTGTGGGACTTTTATGTTTATTGTATAATCGGGTGAAATGATAGGATGATCTTTATCTCGTTGTAGACATTGTTTGTCTATATCAACATTAATATCATCTAAAAAATGACGTACTTCTTCATTACCACATTCTTTTAGTTTCTTAACTTCTTGTCTTATACTTTCTGTAATATACCCTGATAAAATGAAATTTTCTAAAGTTGTATATTTAATAAGCTCTTCTAAATTATAATCATCTTCCATAAGATTATTTCCTTTCATTTTTTTGTAGGATGATTTAAATAGACCAAATATGAAAGGATTACTTTTTGAATGACATATTTAAAGTAATAAGAAAAACCTTTTGTTTTTTTGACTAACCTCCTTTATAATTATCTAATTCTATAGGTTCTTTTCCTTTATCTGTCGTATCTCTATCTTCCTATTATGTATATTGTCTTTTTTCGTCTGATTTTCTTTTTAATATAAGTTGATGATTATTATCGATTTCAAAACCAATATATTAAATCGAGTTTCTTTCCTACTTTTGCAACATGAATGTTTATTATTATAAGTATAACAATAATTTAAATGAACAAAACACTGCCTTGATCTATAAAACCTAAACGGCAACATTAATTATTTTCAATGATTTCTTTTATTTAAATCTGTAATTTCTCGTTCTGTTCGTCGCATAACTATGCTCCAAAATGATCTTTTTTAAAATGTTTATAATAAATAATAAAGAGAAAGGAAGTTGTAAACCAAGTGATTGGATAAGAAATAACAACACCTTTTAATGTTGGATAATGAGGAGAAATAAAGGTTACCCAAGCAACACGCAAAACACAAATACCAAGACAGACAAGAAGCATTGGTTTAAAAGATTCCCCACAACCTCTCATTGTTCCAGAAAAGATTTCTACACAACAGTAAGAAAAATAGAAAGGCATTAAAAAGAGTATTAAGCTTTGACATTGATTAACGATGGCTGGATCAGATGAAAAGAGTTTTGTAATATAACTTCCCCCAAAACATAAGATCACACTTAAAGAAACTGCCATTGTTAAGGCAATCGCTAAAGCGGTTCTTGCTCCTTTTTGAATACGATCATAAAGATGAGCACCATAGTTTTGCCCTACAAAAGTTGTAATAGCGGCACCAATGGCTGCCATAGCCATCCAAAATAAAGCATCAATCTTTACATAGACTGACCATGAAGCAATGGTTTGAGTTCCAAAGGCATTAATATGTGTTTGTAAGACGATATTGGCGATACTATACATTGTTGATTGAATTCCAGCAGGAGCTCCAATTTGGACAATTTTCTTTAATACATGTAAATGAAATTTAATTTTTGATAATGTAAGTTGATAAACATCTTTAGAAAACATCAATTGAAGTGTGACTAAAATAGCACATACTGTTTGGGCAATAAATGTTGCAATCGCTGCCCCAGCAATACCTTTATGTAAAATAACAACAAAAACAAAGTCAAAAACAACATTAACAATACTACAAATAATTAAATAATAAAGTGGTCTTTTACTATCTCCTACAGCTCTTAAAATTCCTGAACCAATATTATAAATAGCTCCAGGAATCATCCCTAAAAAGTAAAGTTTCATATAAAGACTGGCATCATTTAAAATATCATGAGGAACACCAATAGCATCTAAACATTGATAAGAAAAGAATAAACCAAAAAGCATCATGATAATTCCACTAACAATAGCAAGCATATATGAAGTATGGACTGCTTGATGTATCTTATCTTTATTATGAGCTCCATAATATTGAGCAATAACAACAGAAGCTCCAGTTGATAAACCAACATAGAAGTTAACAACTAAGTTTGTCAAATTCCCTGTTGAACCAACAGCAGCAAGAGCATTTGTCCCACAAGCTTGACCAACAATAATGGTATCAACGGTATTATATAGTTGTTGAAAAAAGCTCCCAATTAATATTGGAAAAAAGAAAAAAAGTAATTGTTTCCAAATAACCCCTTTCGTAAAATTTTGTGTTTTATTCATAGATTACCCTCCCTCTATAATAAAAAACACCAAAAGGTGCATTGTTTGAAATAATGGTATCACATAATTTTTGATAAAACAACCAAAGAAGAAACATCAAAAAGTCAAATAAAGTTCATATTTCTTCTTTATGATAATACACGAAAGGAGGAACAAGAACTTACTTAAACAAAACTTAATTATAAACTTCCCTTTTTAAAAAAGATAATAATAGATTAAAAAACAGATTCTCCCCCTCCCTTTTGAATCTGTTTTTTTGTGCAGAATATATAAACAACATTCATTGATTATGGTACAATAAATAAAAGAACATTTTGAATATAAAAGTAAATTAAAATGAAATAATTTTTGTATGAATAAAGTTTTAAAAAGATACAAAAATCGCAAATTCTAATGACTATAATAGGAGATGTTAATAAGAGAAAATGATGAAGTTAGAGTTTTAAACATGATATTATTTTAAAGATGGGAGAAGAAAGTATGAGTAAAAAAACAGTTCAAAAAAGTAAAAAAAGAACAACAAGAACGAATAAAAAAAGAACAACGGGTGTAAAGGCCAATACGGTTGTTAAATCGGCACCAGTTACCAGTGAAAAGGTAACTGAAGTCAAACCAGTAGAAGTACCAAAAAAAGTTGATATTGTTGAATCAACACCAAAGACAACTGTTCAACCAAAAGAAACAAGTGAAAAAGTTGTTGCTGCTGAATCAGCACCAGCTGTAAAAACAGCGCCTGCTAAGAAAGCGACTACTAAAAAGACAACAACTGCTAAATCAACAACAGCTACAAGTAAAAAAACAACTACTGCTAAACCAAAATCTGTAAAAAGTGAAACATCTGTTGAAGCTAAACCAACAGAAGTTATTCAAGAAGTTCCTGTTGAAAAATCACAACCAATTGATTTAGGACCTCGTAGAAGTGTTGCTTTTATTGGTTCAGAATGTTATCCATTTGTAAAAACGGGTGGATTAGGGGATGTTATGTCAGCTCTTCCAAAGAGTTTAGCTAAATTAAATATGGATGTTAAAGTTATTATTCCAAGATATAAATGTATTCCACAAAAATTCCAAGAAAAGATGGAATATAAAGGATCATTTTATATGGATCTATGTGCAGATGGAAAACAATATTATGTAGGTATTATGGAATATCAAGAAGATGGTGTTGTTTATGATTTTATCGATAATGATGAATTCTTCTCATGGGGAAATCCATATACGAATCTTATCGATGATATTCCTAAGTTCTGTTATTTTAGTAAAGCAGCTCTTGCAGCACTTAATTATTTAAATTGGACACCAGATATTGTACATTGTCATGATTGGCAAGCAGCTTTAGTTCCTCTTTATTTAAGAACAAGCTTTAAAGATACAAATGTAGGACGTGCAGGTGCTGTTCTTACAATTCATAACTTAAGATTCCAAGGTATCTATGATCGAAAAACAATTCAATATTGGTCAGATCTTCCTGATTATGTCTTCAATAAAGATTGTATGACACAAAATTGGTTAGATGCGAATATGTTAAAAGGTGGTATCACTTATTGTAATAAATTAACAACAGTAAGTAATACGTATGCTGGAGAAATTCAAACAGAAGAATATGGTGAAGGTCTTGAAGAACATTTGAGATATCATAGTAGTAAGATTTTAGGAATTGTTAATGGTATTGACACGGATATTTGGAATCCAGCCACAGATAAACTTTTAGCTGCTCAATATGATAGTCAATCTGTTATCAAGAATAAAAAAGCGAATAAAAAAGCACTTCAAGAATCATTAGGATTAGAAGTTGATGATCATAAAATTGTCATTGGACTTATTTCACGTCTTACAAATCAAAAAGGTCTTGATCTTGTTAATGATGTTATTCCAAGTATTATGGATGAACATACACAAGTTGTTGTTTTAGGTACAGGGGATGCGATGTATGAAGATGCTTTCCGTTATTATGAAAATAAATATAAAGGAAACTTCTGTGCGTATATTGCCTACAATGAAAATGTCGCTCACAATATTTATGCAGGATGTGATGCATTATTAGTGCCATCAAGATTTGAACCTTGTGGACTTACACAACTTATTAGTATGAGATATGGTTCTATCCCAATTGTAAGAGAAACAGGTGGACTTAAAGATACTGTTCAACCTTATAATTTATTTGATAATACAGGTAATGGCTTTACCTTTGATCGTTATGAAAGTGGACTTCTTTACGATGCAATCAATCGAGCTAAAACACTTTATTTTGAAAATAGAAAATATTGGGATGAAATGGTTGTTCGTGATATGAATAAAGATGTCTCTTGGCAACAAAGCGCAAAACAATACAAAGATATGTATGTGGAATTAACACCAAAATATTAATAGATATAATTTAGAAAATACAATGTTAGTTTTTTGTAACATTGTATTTTTTAATCCCATAATTTTTGACAAAACAAACAAGAAAGAAACATGAAAAAGTTAAATAAAGTTCATATTTGTAACTTATGATAATAGACGAAAGGAGGAACAAGAACTTACTTAAACTCAAAACTTAATTATCAATTTCCCTTTTTAAAAAATAATAATAGATAATAGTAAAAAGCAGATCTTTTCCCTTCCCTTGGATCTGTTTTTTTGTTGTAACAATAAAAATTGCATTGTAACAATCTAATTGTTACAATGCAAAAACTGATGTTACAATACTAAAATACCAATAAAATTAAATGATACACAACAAAAGAGGCAAGCCAAGCAATAAGGCATTGTCCAAAGACAACAATCAATGCCCATTTACCATTAAGTTCTCTTTTGATTGCAGCAATCGCTGCAATACAAGGTGTATAAAGTAAACAGAAAATAAGTAAAGATAAAGCAGCTGGTGTTGTAAGTGACATCAACAATGATTGGGTTGAACCATAAAGAATAGATAATGTCGAAACAACACTTTCCTTTGCCATAAATCCTGAAATAAGGGCTGTTGAAATGCGCCAGTCACCAAATCCTAATGGATTAAAGATTGGAGCAATATAACCAGCAAGAATAGCTAGAATACTATCTTTTGATTCAGTAACAATATTAAATCTTAAATCAAAAGTTTGTAAGAACCAAATAACAATGGTTGCAACAAAGATAACTGTAAAAGCTCTTTGTAAGAAATCTTTAGCTTTTTCCCATAATAATTGACAAACATTTTTAGCACCAGGCATACGATAATTTGGAAGTTCCATAACAAAAGGAACAGGTTCTCCTTTAAACAAGGAACCTTTTAAAATAAGAGCAAAAATAATACCTGTTAAAATACCAAAAACATATAAGAAAATCATTACCAAAGCACCTTTGCCTGGAAAAAAGACAGAGGTAAAGAAAGCATAAATTGGTAGTTTTGCTGAACATGACATAAAAGGTGTTAGAATAATTGTCATTTGTCGATCTCTTCTTGAAGAAAGTGTACGACTTGCCATAACGCCAGGTACTGTACATCCAAAGCCAATCAACATAGGGACAATACTTCGTCCAGAAAGTCCAATTTTTCTAAGGAGTTTATCCATGATAAATGCTACACGAGCCATATAACCACTATCTTCGAGAATTGATAAAAAGAAAAATAAAGTAACGATAATTGGTAAGAAACTTAAAACAGTTCCTACCCCATTAAAAATCCCATCAATGATTAAAGAATGCAAAGCAACATTAATTTGAGCATTTGTGAGTAAAGTGTCAACATAATTTGTGACAACAGTCACCCCACTTTCTAAAACTCCTTGTAAAAAAGCTCCAATAACATTAAATGTTAGAAAGAAAACAATTCCCATGATTCCAATAAAAGCAGGAATTCCTGTATATTTTCCTGTTAAGAATTGATCAATTTTTTGACTTCTTAATCTTTCTTTACTTTCATGTGGTTTTTTTACAGTTTGTTTACAAATATCTGTAATATAATGAAATCTATTACTTGCTATAGCGGCAGAACAATCAAGACTACTTTCTTCTTCAAGCTGTTTACGAATGTGTTCTAAAATTTCCTTTTCATTTTGACTCAAATCAAGTTGTTCTAATAAAAGAGAATCATTTTCTGCAAGTTTACTTGCTGCAAAACGTAAAGGAATTCTTGCTTTTTTTGCATGATCTTCAATAAGATGTTCAATTGCATTAATACAACGATCAAGAGCTTGATTATCAAAATATTGTAAAAATTGAGGTTTTTCTTGATAATAAGCAACATGTAAAACATGACTGACTAATTCATCAATACCTTCTCCTTTAGCGGCTGAAATAGGAATGACAGGAACTCCTAAATGTGCTTCTAGTTCATTAATAAGAACTGTTCCCCCATTTCCTAACATTTCATCCATCATATTTAAAGCAACAACCATAGGCATATTGAGTTCTAATAGTTGCATTGTTAGATAAAGATTTCTTTCAATATTTGTTGCATCAACAATATTAATGATTGCTTTTGGTTTTTCTTTTAATAAGAAATTTCTAGTCACGATTTCTTCACTACTATAAGGTGACATTGAATAAATTCCTGGTAGATCCGTTATAAGGGTATTTTTGTAGCCTTTAATCACACCATCTTTACGATCAACAGTGACTCCTGGAAAGTTACCAACATGTTGATTAGAACCAGTTAGTTGATTGAATAAAGTTGTTTTACCACAGTTTTGATTACCGACTAAGGCAAAAGTAAGTAGATCACTTTCATGATAGATTTGATGATTATTGATTTTATCGTAACTTGATTCACCATACCCTGGATGATTTTTATTTTTAAAAATAATGTTTTCATTTTTTAATTCTTCTTTTTTAATAACTTCTTTAATTTCTATTTTTTGAGCATCCTCTTTCCTTAAAGTAAGCTCATAATCATGTATTTTAATTTCAATAGGATCCCCCATTGGTGCATATTTTACCATAGTTACTTCTACACCTTGGATAAGTCCCATATCTAAAAAGTGTTGTCTTAATGCTCCTGTTCCTCCTACAGAGACAATTACAGCACTTTTTCCTATAGCCAAATTATCTAATTTCATATTTTATCCCTTCTCTTTCTTTATAAGGGTAACTTTAAATAATAAGAAAAGCAATAAAATATATAATGTATACCCCTTTTTTTACATAATTATTCCATTTTATGGATATACTTTTTCTCTATATTGAAGATGGAGGTAGAAAGTATGATAAAAAACGCATTTTTAAGTTTAAAGAAAAATATAGGAAAAACGATTTTATTATTTGTAATAATTGTCGTTATTACCAATCTCGTCATTGCTGGTTTATCCGTTCAATCAGCGACACAAAAATCAATGGATCAAATTCGTAGTAGTTTAGGAAACGATGTAACTCTTTCTGTTGATTTTAGAAACATGATGAAAAATAGAGAACCAGGTGCAGCCGTAAGTAATGAGACATCATTAACAACAACCATGGCAGATAGTTTAAAAGATTTAAAGTATGTAGAAAGTTATAATTATCAAATATCTACATCAGCTGATAGTGATTCTATTTCAGCAGTAGAAAACAAATCGGATAATAGTAATAATCAGCAAGATACAAATAAGCCAAATGATCAACCAGAACAAGCTTCAAATCAAGGTGATTTTACGATCAGTGCAAATACTACAATGGAATATTTAGATTCATTTACAAACAGTAATTATACCTTAACAGATGGTCGTTTGCTTACAAGTGATGATGCAAATACAAATAACTGTGTCATTGAAACCAATCTTGCAAGTGATAATGATTTAAGTGTTGGTGATACTTTTACTATTACAACAACGGTTAATGATGAAACAATTATTCAAGAACTTACAATTGTAGGTATTTATGAAATTCAATCAACAAATGAAATTGGTGGTGCCCATTTCAATAATCCAGTAAACACGATTTATACTGATTTATCAATTGGGCAAACACTTACTGGAAGTAGTGAAAATATTACATCAGCAATTTATTATTTAGATGATCCAAAAAATGCAGAAGCTTTTGTAGAACTTGCGAAAAAGAAAAGTGATATTGATTTTGATACATTCTCATTAGATGCCAATGATCGTCTTTATCAACAAAATGCTTCTTCTCTTGAAAGTATGCAATCATTCGCAAAGATGTTTGTATGGATCGTAGTGATTGCTGGTAGTGCAATTCTTTGTTTAATTTTAGCTCTAACAATTAGAAATAGATATTATGAAATTGGTGTTCTTTTATCCCTTGGACAAAGTAAAGTTAAAATTATTACTCAACAACTTATTGAAATAGGATTAATTGCAGTAGTTGCCTTTGTGATTTCTTTAGGTACAGGACAATTAACATCTCATTATATGGGTAATATGTTAGAAAGTAGTTCTTCTTCAAATGTCATGCAAATGGATCAAAAAGATGATCAACCAAATGATAATCAACAAAAAAATAATACAAAAACAAAAGAAAATTTCCTAGGAAATATGATGGAAGGACCATCAAATCAAGAATTAGATGTTTCAATTACAGGTGAAAATGTCGTTCAACTTGCCGGTGTTACAGCAGCAATCTGTATTGTTTCTATTGCTGTACCTGCAGTCTATGTATTAAGACTTACACCTAGACAAATCTTATCTAGAAAGGAAGGTTAAGATGGAAAAGTTATTAGAATTAGAAAATGTAAGCTATAGTTATCAAGATGGTAAAGAAAAAAATAAAATTTTAGAACATGTTTCTTATTCATTTGAAAAAGGTAAAATATATGCTGTTGTTGGTGCGAGTGGAAGTGGGAAAATAACAACCCTTTCCCTTTCATCTGGTTTAGATAAACCAGATGAGGGAAAAGTCTTATTCAAAGGAAAAGATATTCAAGAAATAGGTTTAAATAAATATCGTCGAGAAGATATCTCTATTGTCTTTCAATCATATAACCTCATTTACTATATGAATGCTTTAGAAAATGTTATGTCTGCTTTAGAAATTGCAGGGATCAAAAGAAAAGATAAAAAAGAATATTGTTTATCTATTCTTGAACAACTTGGACTTTCCAAAGATGAATGTAAAAGAGATATTCGACAACTATCTGGAGGACAACAGCAAAGAGTTGCGATTGCACGTGCTATTGCAAGAGAAGTCGATTTGATCCTTTGTGATGAACCCACAGGTAACCTTGATGAAAAGAATTCAATAGAGATCATGAATACTTTCTTAGATTTAGCACATATTCATCATAAATGTGTTATTTTGGTAACCCATTCACCTACTCTAGCAAAGATGTGTGATGTATCTTTAAGAATTAAAGAAGGAAAAATAGAAGCAAAACGTTAGAGTTTTGCTTCCGAATTGATTAAAAAATTTTAATTAATAAAAACACCTAAGAGAATAGTATCTTAGGTGTTTTTATTAATTTCCTTGAGGCGATAAATTGCGCAAATGTAAATATACAGTATTTTTTGAAATGTTTAATTCGTCTGCAATTTTTGGAACAGAATCTTTTATTTGGAAAATACCCCTATCATATAATTGAGAAATTATAGCCTTGTTTTTATTAGAATATGAAATTGAAGAATCTTCGTATACTTCGTTCTTTACATATTCCAAAGTAGATAAAATCATTTCATCTACGTTACTTGCGAAAGTTTCAGTAACAGATTTGATTTGTACTTCTTCTTGTTTTTTAGGAACATAAGATTGAATAAAATCGTTTAAACTAATATTCATATAATAGTTCATACATAATAATCCAATAATTCTATTATTTTCACCACGAATTGCAATAGTAGTACTTTTTAATGGTTCACCTTTAGCGTTTGTAGAAAAGTAAGTTTCACTTGATTCACCGCTATCTTTTAAACGACTAAGCATTTCTAACGCTTTGTCTGTAATAGGAGCCCCTATCTTACGGCCAGTATGTTCACCGTTTACTATATTTA
>ERZ773235.716-NODE-716-length-40421-cov-6.900733_pt1 | contig 40421 bp, 37 predicted proteins | sample MGYA00580522_ERZ773235 | MGnify/ENA primary metagenome ERZ773235 (study PRJEB29015, sample SAMEA2737797) | human gut metagenome | biome: human gut; feature: human-associated habitat; material: faeces | place: China | collected 2012 ...
AAGATTTTCACCTCTTTATTTTTCCAAGTGCAAATATAATAGTAAGGGCAAAAGCATTATAGAAGGAGCAGCAGATTCGAAGTGAATTCAACCAGCAACTTCGTTTAAAAGCGAAGAACTTCGCACATTATTTTTAGAATCATTCTATCATATACCTCATAAATCGTGTAATAATTCATAAAAAAGAAGGCTTTTGCTTGTCTGATTCAACTTTTTCTCTTATCTTTGCATTATGAAGAAGGAAAAGGAATATACATTGACTGCCATCCGTGAATGCCTGGCTAAGAATATGCCACCTTACGGAAAAGCGATACTTTTTGGCTCACAAGCTAGAGGTACCGCTAGGGATGATAGCGACTGGGACATTCTTGTTATCTTAGACAAGGATCAACTTCTACCTTCTGATTATGATAATGTAACCTATCCTCTTACCGAGCTAGGCTGGGATTTAGGAAAAGAAATAAATCCTGTAATGTATTCCGCTAAGGAGTGGCAGAAATATAAGATTACACCATTTTATAAAAATGTAGAAAAGGAAGGAGTAAGATTATGGGGCTAACAAACGATGAAAGAAGTTCTTTAGTAGAACTTCGTCTGGAAAAAGCAAAAAGATTTATAGCAGAAGCAGAGCAAATGCTTTCTATGGAATTATGGGATTTGGCAGCTAATAGGTTTTACTATTCTTGTTTCCATGCTGCTCAGGCACTATTAATTCATTATGGACTCTCGGCCCATACCCATGCCGGCACTTTAGGCGTATTTGGTATGAATTTCGTTAAGACAGGTAAAATTGACAAAGAACTTGGTGCATTTTTCTCCAGGATGGAACAATTAAGAATGAAAGCTGATTATAACTGCGAATATGATGTAAGTAATTCAGATGTCGAGAATATGCAGCAACCTGCTCATGACTTTTTAAATAGCATCATAAAACTTATCAAGGAAAAACAATAATGTGCAATACAACTTTCACCCAAAAGTCGTACATTTGCCGAAACATCATTAAAGAACAACATGGAAGATTACGATAAACTTATGATTGGCGACCAATCTGTAGATGGACGCCTTTTAATTGCAGACAAAGACAGACTTTGCTATCAGGTAAAATTAGAAAACAAAGGTGCCTTTAGCATACGTACAATATCCAAGCAATTGCTGGGAGAATTTATAGACTACTATAGAAAGAACCCCGACAAAAAGGCTGAGGATGCCAGAGTAGAACTCAAAGAATTATCTAATATTGATAAATTTGAATATGGCTACAGCGCTACGTTGACAGCTATGGCAAAGATGGTTCTTGACCCAAAGAACGAGCTTATAAGAAAGGGTATCCCTACAGATTCTTTTTCTACAGAAAGTTCTTTACTTAAAGCGGCAGGACTTCAACAGATCTACTATGGTGCTCCAGGCACAGGTAAATCAAAGGCCATCAAGGATTTGACCTTTGGTGAAGACGTTATTCGCACTACATTCCATCCAGACTCAGATTACGCCTCTTTTGTAGGTACTTATAAGCCTATTACAGAAGAAGTTGATTTCCGAGATTGCTATGGCAAAAAGGTCATCGATGACGAAACGAAGGAAGTTGTGAAGGAAGAAAGAATTGCCTACAAGTTCATTCCTCAGGCTTTTCTCGAAGCCTATGTGAAAGCGTGGAAGAAACTTGGATCCGGCAAAAAGCAATATCTTATTATCGAGGAAATAAACAGAGGAAATTGCGCCCAGATCTTTGGTGATTTGTTCCAATTGCTCGACCGCAACGAATATAGTTTTTCTGATTATCCTATCGTTGCAGACAAGGATATGCAGAAGTATCTCGAAAAGGAATTTGAAGGATGGGAGATTACGAATAAAGACGAAATCAACCAGCTCTATGGCGAAGCCAATATGGTAAACCTCATCATGAAGGGAGAGCGCCTTGTTCTGCCTTCAAACCTCTATATTTGGGCTACAATGAACACCAGCGACCAGAGCCTCTTCCCTATCGACTCTGCCTTCAAGCGCCGCTGGGATTGGAAATATGTGTCTATCAGCGAAGGTCGTGACAAAGCGACAAACGCTCCTCTCAACTGGTACATCAACACGGGTGATAAGCAATACAATTGGTGGTCATTCATCAGCAAGGTTAATAAACTGATTGGTTCACTTACCAATTCAGAAGACAAGAAGCTCGGCTATTTCTTCTGCAAGGCAAAGGATGGAGAAATCGATGCCGATTTATTCGTTAGTAAGGTTATCTTCTATCTCTGGAATGATGTGTTCAAGGACTATGGTTTCGATGATAAGGACTTTCAGGATGAAGAAGGCAAAATATTGTCTTTTGACAGATTCTATGAGGATGCTAATGGTGTGACTAACGTCAACGTGGCTAACGTTGAGCTATTCTTAGAGAATTTGGGTATAGATGAATTCATTTCTGACGATGAAGAAGAATACATAAATGCTAATGAAGATGAAGAGAATGAAGATTCAAGTAATTCAACCATTTCAAGTCCATCTTCAAAAAGGGAAAAATATTCAATAAATAATAGTGGAGCATATCGTAAATGTACAGTTCCTTATGAAGCAATTAAGCTATACTCATTAAGCCACCCTTCTTTACCAGCCTCAACCATCATAAAAATATGGTCAGCACTAAATATCAAACATATTCCTCATCTTATAGAAAGTGAACAGGACTTCGAAAGACGTGAGCAGAACAGCAAAGATGCAAAATTTAGAGATAAGGCTAAAAAAATAACTATAAATAATGAAACAGTTTATATCTCTAATCAATTTAATCCTGAGCGCATTAAAGAGTTCATCCAAAAGGTAAATGCAAAAGATTGGGGTATTAATATTAAAGAAATAGACCAATAAAGATATTATGAGAATCCTCATAGAAGAACATCAGTATCAGGCTGAACAGATTAAGGATGTCCTGCACGGTATCGACGCCATGCAGGACATTGATGGCAACGTCAGCATCAACTACGTTGGGTATTACTACAATACCCAGCTCAACGATTGCGTCTTCATTTTGCCGAAAGTACTGCTCGAAGACACCCCAGAGGGCGAAAGAGTATTCGGCAAATACGCCCCGGAAACCATCGTCAACCTGAACCAGAACAACCCACTCTCTCAACAGGAGAAAGACTTCATCTATGAGTTCTCTGTCTGGATTTACCGCACCATCGAGGTTTACAACAATACCACCAGAAACGGTATCGTTTATCACCAGAAAATAGCGTGCCTCGGTAAAAGTAACAGACAAATCAACAACACATTCCTCGATATTCTGCTGGCTCTCATCGACTTCAACAAACATAACCAGGATTTCATCTTCTTCATCCTGAAGAACATCCATTCCGGTTACAACCGCATTCATTGGTCAAAGACCATAGCCACAACGAGTGCCATCATCAGCAAAAACAGCCCTGTTTATCCCCATCCTGTCAACAGGAAAAAGCAGATCAATTTTGATGAAGAACTCCTGATTATCTTCTATTCCATCCTGAATTATATCAGCGAAAGATACGGCTTCGCCAATCATATCAACTGCAACTTCCAATTAATCACAGGTTATCGTTTCAAGACTTATCTGGATGGATTAGGAAAGACCAGACTCCTCCAGATTAAATACAAGTACTTTTCTGATAAAGCATTATATCTCTGGAAGTTATGCTATGACTTCTTTGACAACGCCAAGCGCATGAACATCCAGAAGGAACGCAAAGAGTATCTTCTGGTTAAGAGTTTCAATATCGTTTTCGAAGCCATTATTGATGAACTTCTGGGAGAAAAGAACATCCCAGCAGGTCTGAAAGAACAGGCTGATGGAAAACGTATAGACCACTTGTACACCTACCAGAACCTGATTACAAGCAAAGAGCCAGAGCCTGTTTATTACATTGGCGACAGCAAATATTACAAGCTTGGTCATGCCATCGGAAAGGAATCTGTATATAAGCAATTTACGTACGCCAGAAATATTATTCAGTGGAACTTGAACCTCTTTATGAATGACGACAAGGACGATGAAGAGCTACAATACGACAAGCGTAACTTTGGCTACGTACCAAAGCTCCGTGATGACCTTACTGAAGGATATAACATCATTCCTAACTTCTTCATCAGTGCCAAGATGGCAGAGAATCTATCTTTCTCAGACCAGATTTCGTCAACCGACAGGGAGCAGAAATGCTTCAATACTCAGCATTTCAATAACCGTCTGTTCGATCGAGACACCCTTCTAGTCTTCCATTACGATGTAAACTTTCTCTATGTCGTATCTCTGTATGCCCGTCATAATGAGCACCAGAAATTCTCGTGGAAGAACAGAGTCCGCAAGATGTTCCGGGATGAAATCCAGAAAATGTTGGATGAAAGATATGAATTCTATCGCCTTACGCCGAAAGAAGGTACTCAAGTAGAAGAATTCGTCAACAGGCATTTCAGGATGCTTATCGGCAAAATATTCTCTCCAACGAAAGGCAATGATTATCTGATACTTGCGCTCGAGAAAAATGATTCTGACGAGAAGCAAAAAGAAGAGATAATAGATGCTGCCAAGGAGAAATTCTATCTAGAGGAATTTGCCTTATCAACTAACGACAAGATAGGCTAATGTATTATAAGATGCTTTTCACTACCCCAACATCAAAAGGAGCAAGACTAGATATGGTTCTCCCCCGTTGTAGACCGGAGGAATGATGAAGGTCTATGCAAAAGTGTAAAGCCCCCTATATAACAACCCTCTATTATATGTTAAAAACAGGGTATAATATATTAGAGTTCAATATCTTATATATTCTCGCACACGCTGCTATACAAAGTTACATATATAGGGGGTTCACACTCTCTTTCCCCACCAAGGGAAAAACCAACTCATAATTGGTGCTTCTTCCACCTTCTCCCGTTGGTTTTAATATACCCTTGGCTATCAAATCCCTGATATCACGATTGGCGGTATCTTGAGAGCAATGATTAATCTTATACCATTTGGAAGAATTCAGCTTCCCTTCGAAACCATCAAAAAGCATATTGAGAACCTTACGCTGACGCTCGTTGATGGAAACAGAACGATGCGCATCCCAAAATCTGGACTTGCGTAACACTCCTTCAGTTTTCTCAAAAGCTGCTTCCAACGCCAACTTCAATGTCTGTAAAAACCATCGAATCCAAGGTGTCACGTCAAGACCCCCCTTCTGTGCCTGCTCCAAATATTGATAATAATCTTTACGATGATTCAGAATTTCAGAAGAAAGACTGTAGTATCGCTGGGAGGTCTGATCGGCACGGGATAACAACAATTCCGTCAAGGTTCTACAAATACGACCATTGCCATCATCAAATGGATGAATCGTCACAAACCAAAGGTGCATCACGGCTGTCTTTACCAACGGATCAAGCGTATTCTCAGAATCAAACCAGCGGAGAAAATCTGACATCATATCTGGTACATCCTTGCTTGCCGGAGCTTCATAATGTATCTTCTCATGACCTAATGGTCCTGAAACCACCTGCATAGGCTCTTCACCCTGGCGCCAATCGCCCACCAGAATTTTATGGATACCGCTTCTTCCTGTAGGAAATAGAGCTGCATGCCAAGAAAATAAACGCTCGGCATCCAACGGCATATCATAATGCTGCACTGCATCTATCATCACTTGTACCACTCCCTCAGTATAATGATCGGAGTTTTTCAAGCCTTCAAACTCCAGACCCAATTGCCGGGCTACAGACGAGCGAACACTATCTCTATTCAATTCCTCACCTTCAATTTTTGCAGAGTGTACAATTTCCTGAGTCATAGACTCCAACATAGACAGGTTCTGTTCTTCAAAACCAAACATAGAAACTCTACCCAGCAATTTACCTCTCAGCAGATTGATTTCTGCCAAGATATTGCTGAAACTGGTATCATCCCATTGCATGTGGGGCCAACCTTTATGCTGCCAAATATATTTTGTTCCTCTCATCATTGCCGCATTTTTAATCTTTCATTCTAAATGTACCTGCAAAAATAGACATTTTTATCGAATATTGCAAGTTTTGCGGAGATTATTTGGCCTATTCTCCGCAAATTTGCGGAGAATAACAACGGAAAAGATGAAAAAAAGGCATATTGCAGGTGTAAAGCTTTTCCAGGAAGCAACATTGGGTTATACTTCTTGATGGTGAGATAACCACTCTGATAGAGCTGCTCTGCCAGACATTCCTCAAACGCCATGACCAGGTCTTCGCTGTGTCGTTCTGAACAGCTGCGATAATATCGTAAATATAATTCTGATTTTCGCTTCTCTTGCTCAAACTATAGGAAAATGAGGAGAGAAGAGATATTGGTGTTTCCCTTAAGGAAAAATAAAAATATCCTTAAGGGAAAAAATATTTTTCCTTAAGGGAAAGTTTTTCTTTCCTTAAGGGTAGTTTTTAGACATAGAAACTTTGTAAAGTTGTTTCTTAACAGTATTAATTAACAGAAACCTCAGGCTTACAGGAAAGCAATGGTCAAGCCTGCCATCACGATGCTTACCATCGACATCAGCTTGATGAGGATATTGAGGGATGGCCCCGAGGTATCCTTGAACGGATCACCCACGGTATCGCCCACAACCGTTGCCTTGTGATTCTCACTGCCCTTACCTCCGAAACTGCCCTCCTCTATCATCTTCTTGGCATTATCCCATGCACCACCAGAGTTAGACATGAAGACGGCAAGCGTGAATCCGGCTGCAAGTCCGCCCGTAAGAAGACCCAAGACTCCGGCTACTCCCAAAACCAAACCTACTACTATCGGAATGATGATGGCAAGCAAGGACGGGATAATCATCTCACGCTGAGCACTTCGCGTACTAATCTCCACACATCTTCCATAATCAGGCGTAGCCTTGCCCTCAAGGATTCCCTTGATCTCACGGAACTGGCGACGTACTTCCTGAACCATTGATTCTGCCGCACGACCTACCGCTCCCATCGTCAGTCCACAGAACAGAAAGGCTGCCATCGCTCCCAGGAAAGCACCCACCAGCACCTTAGGATTGATGAGATTCACCTGGAAGAAATTGATGAAATCAATGGTAGTGGCATTCGACGGGTCAAAGATGTTTCCGGCTGCATCCACATACTGCTTTCCGTTTTCCACCGCACGAATCATCGCTATCTTGATCTCCTCGATATAAGAAGCAAGAAGAGCCAGCGCCGTAAGAGCAGCAGAACCGATGGCAAATCCCTTTCCGGTAGCCGCCGTGGTATTGCCCAAGGCATCGAGCGCATCGGTTCGCTCACGAACTTCCTCACCCAGTCCGCTCATCTCGGCATTACCTCCAGCATTGTCGGCAATAGGTCCATAGGCATCCGTTGCCAGAGTGATACCCAGCGTTGACAACATACCTACGGCTGCAATACCTATGCCATAAAGCCCTACGCTGATAGACTTAGCAGAGAGCGACATATCAAAACCATTGGCACAGAGATAACTGAGCATGATGGCTACGGAGATGGTAACCACAGGCACCATGGTAGAGATCATTCCCGTTCCTATTCCCTTGATAATCACCGTGGCAGGACCCGTCTCTGATGCCTCGGCAATCTTCTGGGTTGGTCGGTAGCTCTGCGAAGTATAATACTCCGTAGCCTGACCGATGATGACACCAGCCACCAATCCGCTGATGACTGAGAATGAGAGTCCGAGCCAATTCTCGATACCCAGGAGATATAATATAATAAAGGTAGCCACGGCGATAAGACCGGCACTGACATTGGTACCCAATCCCAGGGAATGGAGCAGATCCTTCATGGATGCCCCCTCCTTGGTACGAACCATATAGATGCCGATGAGCGAGAGGAAGATGCCGATGGCTGCGATGACCATAGGAGCGATGACGGCACGGAGCTGCATATCGCCGTTCATGGCAAAGGCGGTAGCTCCCAATGCGGCTGTAGAAAGAATGGAACCACAATAGCTCTCATAAAGGTCGGCACCCATTCCGGCAACATCTCCCACATTATCTCCTACATTATCGGCAATGGTAGCCGGATTCCGGGGATCATCTTCAGGGATGTTCGCCTCCACCTTACCCACCAGGTCGGCTCCCACATCGGCTGCCTTGGTATAGATGCCTCCTCCCACTCGGGCAAAGAGTGCCTGGGTAGAAGCACCCATTCCGAAGGTAAGCATCGTAGTGGTGATGGTAACGAGGGCAGTTGCCTCACCGGCATATACGGCGTTCAGAACAACAAACCAGATGGCAATGTCGAGCAGGCCGAGTCCTACCACAACGAGGCCCATCACGGCTCCGCTGCGGAAAGCGATTTTCAATCCTTTGTCAAGACCTGTACGTGCCCCATTGGCTGTACGTGCCGAAGCATAGGTAGCCGTTTTCATTCCGAAGAAGCCTGCCAGTCCGGAGAAGAGACCACCCGTAAGGAATGCGAACGGAACCCACGGATTCTGCACTTTCAGTACGTAAGCCATGAAGGCGAAGACAATGGCGAGCACCACGAAGACGATGGTCACCACCTTGTACTGCTGTTTAAGATAAGCCATCGCACCTTTTCTGACATGCGCTGCAATCTCTTTCATTCTGTCGGTTCCCTCATCTTCCTTCATCATCGAACGGAAGAAGAACCATGCCATACCCAATGCTACAACGCTGGCTATCGGGATGAGCCAAAATACTAATGGAATGTTGTTCATAACGGTATAATTGTTTTGGTTTATAAATCTGATTGTCAGTTGATTGATAATGCAAAAATAGTACTTTTATCCGACAACTCCAAATAAAAAGGAAGAAAAAATCTTTTTCTGAATGAAAAATTTGGTAGTTACTGAATAAAGCAGTAACTTTGCACTCTTTAACGGCAGAGTATAAGAAATAGATTAGTAATTAAAAACAATATGAATAATCATACAACATCCATTGCAACGAATAAGAAACATCATTACCGCGAACTGCTCTCGATAGGATTTCCTATCATCATCGGACAACTGGGAACCATCATTCTGGGATTCGCCGACACGCTGATGATCGGTCATCACAGTACCCCCGAACTGGCAGCAGCAGGACTGGTAAACAATATCTTCGGTCTCGTTTTTGTATCCTATATGGGATTCACCTACGGACTCACCCCTATCATCGGCAGACTCTACGGAGAGGAACGTACCGACATCATCGGTCAGAAGGTGCGCAACTCCTTCCTCGCCAATATGCTGACGGGAGGCATCTTCACCCTTGCCCTCATCCTGCTCTATCTCAATCTGGCACATATCGGACAGCCGGAGGAACTGCTGGAGCTTATCCGCCCTTACTTTCTGGTGAATCTGGCATCGGTGCTCTTCATGGGAATCTTCTATACCATGAAGCAATTCCTCGACGGAATCGGACAGACTAAGGTGGCGATGTGGGCGATGATAGGCGGTAACATCGTGAACATCCTGGGCAACTGGGTGCTCATCTACGGTGTGGCTGGCTTCCCGGAACTGGGATTGCTCGGAGCCGGAATCTCTACCCTGGCAAGTAGAATCCTGATGGCACTGGCGATGATAGGAATAGTAGTGATCTGCAGGAAATTCAGAACCTACAGTTATGACATCGTACACAGTTCCGTAAACAGGAAGGATTTCAAGGAGATGAACCGACTGGGCTGGCCGGTGGCTCTTCAGCTAGGTATGGAATCGGCAGCCTTTACGCTGAGTTGCGTGATGGTAGGCTGGCTCGGCACCATTCCATTGGCAGCTCACCAGGTTATGATTACCATTTCCCAGCTCTTCTACCTCGTGCTTTCGGGTATGGCAGCAGCCATGGCCATCCGTGTGAGCCACTTTATGGGTCAGAAAGACTATGCTGCCGTCCGCCGCAATGCCTACGATGGATTCCGCCTGAATCTGCTGTTCTCTCTCTGCATGGGAATTCCAGTACTTCTGCTCCGCCACCAGATAGGTGGATGGTTTAATGACAACGTAGAGGTACAGGCGTATGTAGCTACGCTGATTATCCTGATGATGGTTTATCAGTTTGGCGATGGTCTGCAATACACCTTTGCCAATGCGCTTCGAGGCATAGCCTGCGTGAAGCCGATGGTGCTCTATGCCTTCATCGCCTATTTCGTCATCTCGCTGCCATTGGGTTATACCCTCGGTTTCCCTTGCGGTATGGGATTGCTGGGCATCTGGATTGCCTTCCCGTTCGGTTTGACCATAGCGGGCGAAATGTATCGGAGAAGATTTGAGAAGGAACTGAAAAAGATAGAAAAAAAATAAATAAACCAAGTCGCCCTGAAAAGGACAAAAGCATTTTATATAAAAAGCTTTTGTCCTTTTCAGGGCGACCTTTAATCAATATTCTAAATGAATCTTACTCAGCAACCTGCTCAGCACGATCATCTACATTCTCACCCTCTGTTGGAGCAAGAGTAGCCTTGAAATCTGTGATACCGTAGTTAGCGAGGATGTTGTACCACTGGAGAAGCTTCTTGATGTCGCTGTCGTGTACACGGTCGCGATCATAGTTAGGAAGAACCTCAGCAAAGTAATCGTGGAGCTCAGCAGCAGGCGCCTTCTTGTAGTTGAAAGAACTTGGCTTGCCCTCTTCCTTCTTGCTTACGCTGTCGAGTACCTCCCACAATGGCACCTCGTCTGCATCTGTGTACATAGCGATGTCACCAAGGCTGGTTACACGGTCTGTAGCGAAAGCTGGCACACGCTTGTGAGTTTCGTCGAGTGTCTCAACAATAAGAGTTCTGTTACCTCTTGATACCAATTTGTAAAGGCCTGGCTTGCCTGCAATTGAAAGAATTGTTTCCATTGTCTATTATAATCTATTTTTATTTTTTAATATGATCAATTATCTGATGGTTTGAGCAGATTCAGCAGATGCACTACCTGCGCTTCTACTTCTCTCACCCCATCATTCACGATTTCATAATCCGAACGAGCTATCAGCTCTTCCTGCGGCATCACGGCATCTATCCACTGCTGCGCCTTCTCCTGAGAGATATGATCGCGCTGCATGATGCGCTGCAGACGAACGGCAACGGGAGCCGAGACACATACCACCTTATCAAAATGGGTACGACGATTGAACCCACTATCAAAGAGGATGGCACTCTCCATCCACTCACAGTTGCTCTGCTCGAAATCACGAGCCACTGCGGGATGCACCACATCGTTTACCGCCTGCTTGTTTGCCTCGCTTGACAGGATAAACTGGGCAAGCACCGGCTTCTGCAAGATACCATCGGCACTATACACCTCCTTGCCGACCAACTTCTTCAAGCCGGCCTGCAACTCAGCATCCGTACGCATCAGACGTTTTGCCTCGGCATCACAATCATATACCCGGATACCCTGCTTTTCCAAAATGCGGCATACATAGCTTTTTCCGCTACCTATGCCCCCTGTTATAGCTATCTTCATCATAGTAGTCAGTAAAAATCTATCAACTATAAATTATTAACTATAAACTATCATTGCTGTTCCAGCAGATAATCCACCGTTTCCATTTCCAGCGATGCCTTGCTTACCGAACGAGGTACACTACGCAGCTGCAGGGTGCACTTATCAGAAGGATTGGCAGCGATTTCATTGTAATCTACTACCACCGTAAACTGGCTAGGCTTGATGGTTCTGAAGAGACTAGCTCCGATGGTGAACTTCACCGAGACCTTGGATGGGAAAGTTCTGAGCACCTTATCAGGCGGCATATTGATAGCCGTAATCGGAACATCCACCGTTTCCTCGGTCAGGACATCCGGATACACAGCCAGTCGAATCATATCAGGCAGCACCTTCACGCCTCGAATCTTCTTGATGCGCACATTTTCCCGGATGGTATCCTGGAGATTGCGGTAATAGAAAGGTACGATCTCTACAGACTTGACCTCATCGAGCTGACGCTTGTTGGCATATACGGTAACCGTAGAAGGGAAAAATTCGGTATGCGCCAGATAATAGCTCTTGCTGGTTGTAATCTTTCCCCTGAACACCACCGGCACCTTCTTGGAAGCACCATAGGTGAAGTAGAAATCAAACTTACTCGGCTTTACCTGCAGGAGTTTGCTCGAACCATAGAGCTGCGAGAGAATCTGCTTCTGGACATCAGCTACCGGAATCACTCCCTGTCCCTCTGTTTCATCTGCATAGTTATTAAACTTGAAATTAAGCGGACGGAAAGCATAGGTTATCAGGGTGAATCCCTTATCACGCACCGTAATGCGCACGGTATCAGGCAAATCTCCTGTTATCACCGCATTACGTGGTGTTCCCACCAGGCGCATAGGAATCTTATATTCCCTCTCCATGGTCTCATTGAGCGTCATCATCAACCAGAAGGCGCCACTGAGAGCGAGAAAGAATAAAAAAATCAGAAACTCCTTATTCAGGCCACTGAACAGGAAGTTTCTGACAGCCTTCAATATATTCCGAATACTATGCATCAGAATTCTATGAATAGACTACTGTGCGTTAGGAGTCTGGCTAGCTGCGTCTGCGAAAACGTAACCCTTAGCAACAGTGATGACTACGCCACGTGCAATCTCTACATCTACTGTATTAGCCTGGAGATCTACACGCTTAACAGTGCCATACACACCACCGCCAGTAACCACCTTTGTACCTTCTGCCAAAGAATTCTGGAACTTACGTATCTCTTTCTGCTTCTTCTGCTGAGGACGAATCATGAAGAACCACATGATAGCGAAGATAGCTACCATCATAATGAGGAAACTCATGCTGCTACCACCAGCAGCAGCCTGCAATACTAAATTTGTCATGTCTTTATTCTAATTGATTAATGTTGTTTATTGTTGAATATCTATATATAATATTGAAAGTATTCATCTATATAATGTACGCGTGTACATTATATATAAGTACTCTCTATATCTTAACCTTCTCTATGTCCATGAGAACCATGATGACCACCCTTGCGCTCAGGCAATTCCTTCTGGATCAAACCACGAGAGATGAGGAAGCGGGCGATGGTATCGAGCATACCGTTTACATAGCCACCACTGCGAGGAGTACTATAGAGCTTGGCAAGATCTACATACTCATTGATGGTAACCGTAGCAGGAATGCCAGGGAAAGTCATCAGCTCGGCAATGGCAATCTGCATGATTACTACATCCATATAAGCCAGGCGGTTGAAATCCCAGTTGCGGCAAGCATCACCGATATAGTGCTGGTAAGCATCGCAATTGAGCAATGTAGCACGGAAGAGCTTGCGGGCAAAGTCGCGATCCTCTTCATCCTTATATTCTGGAAGCAATTCCTGATCAGCCTTGCTGGTTGGTTCAAAGCGCTTGATGGTCTTCAGCACGAAGGTATCGATGATATCCTTGTCATCATTCCAGTAGAGACTCTTCTCCTCGAGCAAAGCATCGAGTTCATCATTGTTCTGAATGAAGGTCTTGTAAGCACGGCGCCAGAACTCGCGATCGTATGCATAGTCGGTAAGCTCCTCCTCATGATCCTTGGTCATTGAACCGTCAATATAGCTAGCATAGAGATCGCTGGAGACGATGGCAGTATAAATCTTGCGAACAGTTTCGATATTCTCTTCCCAAGAAGACTTCTTCACATCAGCCCAGTCGGCGAGCATCTTATTCTCTTCCAACTGCAAAGCGAATCTGTTGTATGCGAATCTTGAAGAAGGCTCTGGAGCACCCTCACGCTGAGCACGAGCCACCTCTACCTCATAGCGCTTCTGTGCCTCCTGGGTGAGAGCTACAATGAGTTGCAACATATAGTTGTACAAGTCATACGACTTAGAAAGAGCAAACAACAACTCCTTTTCAGCATTATCAATATTATGATTGCTGTTCTGATAGTATGCGTAGGTTAACTGCACAATCTTACGTCTTATCAAATCCCTATTAATCATTCTCTAATAATTTAAAAGATTTATTTATATAATTACCTAAAACAGTGCAAATTTACATATTTAATATATAATATGCAAGAAAAGGGGCAATAATTTCTATTTTTTTAAGGTTAGGAGATGAGTTTTAGATATTTAACGGGCATTTTGGAGAAAATATCGCCCAGAAATTTGCATATTCCAAATAAAAGTAGTAATTTTGCACCCGCTTTACGAGAAACACTCGCGAGGCATGCTTCAAACAAAGCTAATCCGTGTGATGGCGAGTTAAGGCAAAATTATTTTTTTAACAACTTAATTTAGAGTAACACAAATGAAAGAGATTAATGTAACAGGTCAGAAGCGTACAGACCTTGGCAAGAAAGCTTCTAAGTCATTGCGTAAGGAAGGTTTCATCCCATGTAACCTTTATGGTGAGAAGAAGGATGCAAACGGTGCTCCTGAGGCTTTGTCTTTCGCAGTTCCATTCACTGAGTTGCGTAAGATTATCTACACTCCTCATGTATATGTTATCAACCTCATCATCGATGGTGAGAGCCACACAGCTATCATGAAGGAAATCCAGTTCCACCCAACAACAGACGCTCCTCTGCACGTTGACTTCTACGAGGTGAACGACCAGAAGCCTATCACTATCGGTATCCCAGTGAAGTTGGTAGGTCTTGCACAGGGTGTACGTGATGGTGGTCGTATGAACCTCTCTATCCGTAAGATCAACGTTACAGCTCCTTACCAGGTAATTCCTGAGCACCTCGATGTAGATGTTACAGAGTTGAAGATTGGTAAGAGCATCAAGGTAGGTGACCTCTCATTCGAGGGTCTCGAGTTGGCTACAAGCAAGGCTGTTGTAGTTTGCTCTATCAAGATGACACGTAACGCTCAGCTCGCTGCACAGGCTGCTGCTGAGGAGGCTTAATCAACGTTAAGTCATCAAAGATTTTACGAACCTGAGTAAAGCATTATCAAACATTGGATAAATATTTGATTTGTGGGCTTGGTAACCCTGGCGACGAATACGCTGATACCAGGCACAACACAGGATTTATGGTATTGGACGCTTTTGCTAAAGCGTCCAATATTCATTTTGAGGATAAGCGATACGGATACATTGCCCAGACTACGCTCAAGGGAAGAAAGATTATCCTGCTGAAGCCTACCACCTTCATGAACCTGAGTGGTAATGCAGTGAGATATTGGCTGAATCAGGAAAAGATCGACCAGAGCCGCCTCCTGGTAATCAGCGATGAGCTTGCCCTACCTCTCGGCGCTTTCCGCCTGAAGGCGAACGGAAGCAACGGTGGTCACAACGGCTTGGGACATATCCAGCAGCTTATCGGCCAGAACTATGCCCGCCTGCGCATGGGTATCGGCAACGATTATCCTCGTGGCGGACAGATAGACTGGGTACTTGGCAAATATACCGAGGAAGATATGAAGCAGCTTCAGCCTGCCCTCGACCTGGGTGTAGAGATTATCAAGAGCTTTGTATTGGCTGGTATTGATATCACCATGAACCAATACAACAAGCTAGGAAAAAAATAGGAAGCCAGAAATGAAAGAATCAGCTAGAATAGACAAGTGGCTTTGGGCAGCCCGCATTTACAAGACTCGCAGCATTGCTGCCGATGCCTGTAAGAATGGCCGCGTCATGGTGGGAGGCGTAACCAGAAAGCCTTCCTTCATCATCAAACGTGGCGATGTGGTGAGCGTAAAGAAAGCCCCTATCACCTACTCTTTTGAGGTGCTCGACTGCATAGAGCAGCGTGTAGGAGCCAAAATGCTCTTCGGGGTCTATAAGAACGTGACTGACCCTAAGCAGTATGAACTGCTGGAGATGAGTCGCATCAGCGGATTCGTAGATAGAGCAAGAGGCACTGGTCGCCCAACCAAGAAAGAACGCCGTGCCCTGGATGCCTTTGTTGATCCAGCTATGTTTGGATTCGATGAAGAAGACTGGGACGAAGAAGATTCATAATAATCAAAGAAGAAGATTCATAAATAACCAAAAGAGGATATAGCATCAGTTATATCCTCTTTTTCTTTTCCCAAAAAACCGACACTTTGCAAGAAAACGGGAAGAATTATTTCTAAAAACATACGATATGGGAACAACTATACTACATTTTGCAACATAATGGAAAATAAAGCTTAAAAAATTTGGAGCGAATAGAGAAAACCTCTATCTTTGCAACCAGTTATTTATGGTATCAGAGTATAAGCTGATTACCATCTTACTCTATCGTGAGTATTAACATACTATTAATTTTATAATTTAGAGATTATGAAAAAATTATTTGTAATGGCAGCTATGGTGCTGTCTTCAGTAGGTGCTTTCGCACAGCAGGCTGTAGGTACAACAACTATCCAGCCTAAGGTAGGTTTGAACGTTTCTACTATCGCAGACGGTGATTGGAAGGCAGGTTTCGCAGCCGGTGCTGAATTGCAGTATCAGGCTACAGATAAGGTAGGTCTTGCTGTCGGTGCACTCTACTCTGCTCAGGGAACAAAGTCTAACCATGTAACTTGGACTCCAGGATATATCAATATACCTGTAACATTGAACTACTATGTAGCTCAGGGACTCGCTTTGAAGGCAGGTATCCAGCCAGGTTTCATGGTTGCAAAAGATGACATGCCAGATGACGCAGTTAAGACATTCGACCTTTCTGTACCAGTAGGTCTCTCTTATGAGTACCAGAACTTAGTATTCGATGCTCGTTACAACATCGGTTGCACAAAGGTATTCAAGCACGCAGATAAAGGCTACAACAACGTAATCCAGATTACTGTAGGTTACAAGTTCACTCTCTAATCAGGGAAATGAAAATAGCGATTCCCCTCGCTATTTAACATAGAAAAGAATTATCCCCGCTCCTCATTGCGAAGAGCGGGGATTTCTTTTGTCATACCTATTTAATTTTCTCTAAGAAAATCCTTCTTTGCCAGAATATTTTTTTATCTAAATATTCTTTATCTAAACATTCCTTTAGAATATTATGGCACCAGGACGACCGGCACGGAATGAACGACCATGGAAATCAGGACGACCGCCAGGACCACCAGGACCACCCTGACGTGCCTGCTTGCCTCCAAAGAGATTCAGGCGATATACCACATGGAGCATCGCATAACTATTGACTGCATTATACTCGGTATCTGTACGGGATGTAGCAGAGATAGCACGAGAGAAGGTGCTCTGCTGACGAAGAATGTCATAGAACTGGAGCATCACGGTCAACGGCTTTCCCTTCAGGAAGCCCTGAGAGAGCTGCGCATTCCATACAAACTCATCAGTGTTCATACTACTGTCGTTATAGCCACGGCGACTGCTGATAGAGAGGCTTGAGTTCAAGCTGGTTCCCCAAGGAGCAATAAGCGTCATGCTAGGACCATAAGAGAACTGCCAGGTATCAAGGTTGCTGTTTGGCTGCAACTTGTTCTTGGCATGGTTATAATTCAATGTTCCATCGAGCGAGAGCTCCAACCAGTTGTTGCGATAACTGAAAGAGAGGCGTTCTCTCCAAGTGGTGCTGCGGGTGGTGTTCTTCTGGGAATCTGACTGCTTGTCAAGACTCAGATAGCTCACGTAGTTGTTGTAACCCAAATTGGTGTCGGTATTCAGATTCCAGACTCCTGCACTGTCGATAGAGCAGTTGAACATAAAGGCTCCCATCACATTCCAGTTGCCATTGATATTCTCCGGACGGGTGATTCTTCCACCAGTCGTCTCATCGTAGGTCACCTTGTTGCTGATGCTATTGTTGGTGGTTGAGAAGTTGATGAAAGTCATGATACCCTTGTTGTGGTTCTGCACGAAGTTGTTGTAGAACAACCGGAAGTTCTGGGTAAACGATGGCTTCAAGCCAGGGTTACCCTTCGAGATGTTCAGCGGGTCACTGTTGTCGGTGATATCAAGCAACTGCGAGATGCTTGGCTGCGAAGTAGTACCACGATAGTTGATTCGCAGGTTGCTCATCTTTGAGAAGCGGTAGCGGAAATCGAGGGTTGGACTCACATTCACCACATTGCGAACCGTATCTACATGCACGCCCTGATAATCCTGGATATACTTCGACTGCTGTGGCTGAACCATCACACCGAAGTTCAGGTTGTACTTCTGACGGATGAATCGCATCATCACCTGGATATCGTGATTGTAATTGCGATACTCTGAGAAACGGCTCAACTCATCATCCCTATAATCTTCGAGATGACCGGCAAACGGATTCAGATAGCTGTCCCAACCACGGTACTCCTGATTACCACTCATCGCATACTTGCTGAAATCGTAGGTGCTGCGGTCGCTCTTGGAGTAGCTGTAAGTAAACTTATAGCTGAACTGCAGGAAGGTTGCCTTCCAGAGTGGCTCACTATAGGTCAACTGTCCCGCATAACTGTAATTCTTCGAAGGAGTCAGGTTATAGCGGTTGGTCTGATAAGTAGAATCCTTACCCTCCGCTGTCTGTACGAGATAGAGCTTGGCATTGTTGAGCGAGATGCTCTTGCTGTCTTTATCAGTATATTTGGCATTCACACGGAGGGTGATATTGCGTCCCTTGTTGTCCAACTTTCGGTTGATCTGCAACATACCGTTGATATTGTTATTATCAGAATAGGTGATGCCATTGGTCAACTGGCTGTTCACCATAGCCTCCGCCTTTTCCAACTCATCGATACCTTCCTCAGAAAGAGGGTCTTTCGAGGTGATGGTATAAGGATCCTTGTTATAGGAAGCCGAATGGCTGCCACTCAATCCGTCACTGGTACTCCAGGAGATGGAAGGACGGAAGAGGATATTGGTCATGGAATCAGGCATCCACTCCAATCGGATGTTACCATTCCAACTGTTGCTGCGGGAGAAATTCTGGCTCAGGCTATTGCTGAAAGAGCTGCTGCTACCCATGAAGTTCTCGCTGGAACGTCTGCTCCATACATCGCCATCGCTGTGATTCCAGCGAAGAGAGGTATTGAACTTGAACTTATTCTTCAACTCATAGTTATAGTTGGCACCAATCATTTTGCTGGCATTCAAACCATTCGCACCACCAAAGCCACGACCCGGTCCACCGCCACCGAATCCTCGGTCGCTGGTATTATTGGCATTGGCAAAAAGCATGAATCGGTTGTTATCATTGAAGTAACCACCCATACCACGCATATTGTAGCGGCTCTTGTTACCTACACCCAGGTCGATGTTGGAAATCAAACCCTTGTTCATACCCTTCTTCACACCGAAGTCGAGCACGGTCTGTTCCTCGCCATCATCGATACCGGTTACCTTAGAGAGATCACTCTTTTCATCGTACGCCTTGATCTTGTCGATGATGCTGGTAGGCAGGTTTTTCAGGGCAGTCTTGGTATCACCCGTCATAAACTCCTTGCCATCCACGAGAATCTTCTTCACTTCCTTACCATTGATCTTGATGGTACCGTCGTCGCTAACCTCTGCACCGGGCAGACGCTTGACAAGTTCCTCTACCACCGAACCTTCCGGTGTACGGTAGGCTGCCGAATTATAGACGAAGGTATCCTCCTTCAGGCTCACCTTCTGAGCCATGGCGGTTACCACGGCACCTTTCAGCATAATCGCCTCGGCACCCATCACCACCTTGCCCATCGCCAGATCCTTGTCATCAGAAATCTCGATACGCTTTACGGTAGTCTTGTAACCTACACTCGACATTTTAAGTAAATACTTGCCATTGGCAGGAGCCTTGATATGAAAGAGGCCCTGCTCATTGCTGAGAGCACCCGACACATAGGTACTGTCGGTCTTGAGTAACTGAATCGTTACCTGTTCTACGGGATCCTTGGTATCGCGGTCGGTAATCGCACCGGTAATCAAGCGATCCTGAGCAAAAGATGCCATGGTTACGAACACCAGGAGCATCATCAGAATAGATCTTTTCATTAATTATAGACGTTTTATTATTCCTTACTTATATATTTAACTTACTTATATGATTAGACCCGATAAAAGCGCAATTGTAAAAAACAGATGCTCTTTTTGGGGCATTCTGCTTCTTTTGACGCACAAAATATATCAAGGTTTAAACTTTTATAGATAAAAAAGTGCTTTTTATTTTGTTTTGTCTCTGATTTAACGTACCTTTGCAAGCGAATTTACAATGAGTTACCTACAAAAGGTGACTCTGAAAGTCAGTTTCTTTAAAAAGTATATATGTTATGGATCAGAGAGTAATCATATCAACCCATCTGGAGAACGAACTGGTAAGCGCTCTCTCAGAATGCGAGCACGACAAGTTGTTTGTGCTTACAGATACTACCACACAGGAAATGTGCCTTCCGGTTTTGCAGAAATTCTACTGCATGAAGGAAGCTAAGATGATCACGATTCCGGCTAGCGACAGTCATAAGGACATCGAAAGCCTGATGATGGTATGGAAGGGCCTGCAGGATGGTGGCGCTTCACGTCACTCTTGCATGATCAACCTCGGAGGCGGTATGGTAACCGACCTCGGCGGTTTTGCAGCCAGCACCTTCAAGCGTGGCATCAACTTCATCAATATTCCTACTACCCTGCTGGCGATGGTAGATGCCTCTGTGGGTGGAAAGACCGGCATCAACTTCGGAGGTTTGAAGAATGAGGTGGGTGTTTTCAACGACTCGAAGTTCGTGATTCTCGATACCGAGTTCCTGAAGACCCTGGATGCCGAGAATATCTGTTCGGGCTATGCCGAAATGCTGAAGCACGGCTTGATTTCTACCGAAGCGATGTGGGAAGAGCTGGTAAGCTTCGACCTTGCCAACCCAGACCTGAAGCAGTTGCAGCGCATGGTGGGCGACAGCGTGAAGGTAAAGGAGCGCATCGTAGAGCAGGATCCTCATGAGAAGGGCATCCGCAAGGCTCTGAACCTGGGACATACATTCGGTCATGCCTTCGAGAGCTGGGCGCTGAAGCGCAAGCCAATCCTTCATGGTTATGCCGTGGCATTCGGTCTCATCCCTGAGCTTTATCTCAGTGTGGCAAAGACAGGATTCCCAACAGAGAAGATGCGCCAGACCGTGATCTTCATCAAGGAGAACTACGGTACGCTGAATATCACCTGTGATGACTACGATGAGCTCATCGAGCTGATGCAGCACGACAAGAAGAACCAGAATGGCATCATCAACTTCACCATGCTTGGCGGTATAGGGGATATCCGTATCAACCAGACAGCAACTACAGAAGAAATCAAAGAAGCACTCGACTTCTTTAGAGAAGGATAATATAATATGGCGGGCTATATCAACCCGCCATTATTGTATCCTTATGCCAAACAGCATCGCTTTGGCTTTCCGGTTTCAGTAAGCGGAAGATGCTCTACATATCGGAATTCCTTAGGAATCCAATATTTATATTTTTTATGATTAGAAGTTTTTTCAGAATCATCAGAAGATTTTCCATCAGATAAGAGGCGGCGGACAATCGCCTCAACTTTTTTTATATCTTCATCCTCTGACAGGAGTACAGCAATTTCTCCAAACTTTTCATCTTTCTTCTTGGCTAGCATGAAAGGCTTTTCCAGATGAGTTTTCAAGAACTCTTCTACTTCTTCTATCTGTATCTTGATACCGCCACTGCAGATCACATTATCTTTCCTGCCCTTGATGCGGAAACGAGTTCTTTCCACCTTATTATATATGTAAGGCTCTATCTCAACAATATCATTCGTTACCAAGGTTTCAGCACAAACCAGAGGAGCATCAATGACAAGACAGCCTTCTTCGGTCTGACTGATATGAACGCTATCGAAAGGCTGATACCATTCGCTAGGCTCATCACCATTGATTCGCCTCAGGGCAATATGGGACAGGGTTTCAGTCATACCGTAGGTACTCCAGATGGCAATATCACCTGGAAGAGATTGAAGTTCCTGCTCCAAGGCGACATCGATGGCACCGCCACCGATAATGAGATGACGGATATGACTGAGTCGCTCCCGCTCCTCAGGAACCTGCAGGGTATTATATACCTGCATCGGAACCATGGCAGCAAAAGTGATTTCGCCGTTTACCTCCTTGAGATTCACATCCTTGAGCGGATGTCCACTTGGAGAAACAGAAATAAGATGGAGATGTCGCTCAATACTTCGTACCACCACCATCTTGCCTGCGATATAATCAAGCGACATACAGAGCAGGGCTGTATCACCAGGCTTCAAACCCAGGAAATCACAGGTAATGCGGGCAGAGTTGAGCATCCGCTTCTTCTCTACCCTCATCGGCTTGGGCTTTCCCGTGGAGCCACTGGTATGCACTAGCACCCGGTCGCTACCGTTATTCCATTCTGAAAGGAAATCTTCTAATGTCATTTTCAGAATTCTTCCTAAGTTATTTTACGACAAATAATTGATCACCGCGAATCTCCAAAGGCATTGGGATGTTATCGGTAAAGAGCTGACCGGTGCCCAGACCTTGCGGCATCTCGACATTCGGACCATATACCTTGGCAGCATAATGGGCGATGGCATTCAGTCCGATGTTACTTTCCAAGGCAGAGGTAATCCAACTGCCAATGCCACGCTGGTTAGCCAACTGGATCCACTCGTTACAACCATAGATTCCACCATGGAGCGAAGGCTTCAGGATGATATACTGTGGACGGATGGTATCGAGCAATGCCTCCTTCATACTTCTGACATTCACACCTATCAACTCCTCGTCCAAGGCAATAGGAAGCGGAGTCTCACGACAGAGTTGCGCCATCTTAGGCCACTGATGCTGCTTGATAGGCTGTTCGATGGAATGAATATCATACTTAGCCAAAGCCTCCAACTGGCTCATGGCATTCTCCGGCAGGAATCCACCGTTGGCATCCATTCTCAGTTCTACCTGTTCACGGGTATAGACATCACGAATGCGCTTGATGAGATCGAGTTCCTTGAAGAAATCGATGGCACCAATCTTCAGTTTCACACAATGGAAACCCGCCTGGAGTTTCTCCTCCAGTCGTGCCAGCATCTCCTCATAAGTACCCATCCACACCAGTCCATTGATAGTGATACCCTCTTCTCCTCTTCCGAAAGGAGAGTCGAAGAGATTCACCAGGTTCTCCATACCTGCTGGAACAGAGACCCCTTTCTGCTTCAACATTTCTGAAGAAGATGCTCCTTCAGCAGAAACAATCTTCAAAAACTTCTTCGCTGCATCAAAGAAAGAGGCAAAGGCTGTTTCCAAACCAAAGGTGATGCTGGGGTAAGCACGGATCATATCGTATGGGATGCGCCCCATCTGTTCCACCATCTGACACACCTGTCGAAGGGTGACGGCATATTCCGGTTTGGCATCACAACTGAGATCAGGGAGCGTAGCACACTCTCCCACTCCCTCTACTCCCGGCATTTCATCCGAGGTTAGAGTCAGATAATAACTGTGTCTCGTGGTATAAACTCCACGAGACGTGCCTGCTGGCTGCTTAAAGTGGAGCGTGCGCTCCGAGATGTCTATTTTATACATATATGATGATAATCTATTATAAAGATGAAGAATTTAGAAGCAGAAGATACTGATTCTAAAAGACTTTACTTCTTCTGTTTCAATTCGTACAAGTCCTTGCGACGGTCACGAAGATTTCGAACGGCACCGTAGGTATGAAGCTCGTTCAGAAGGTTCAAATCTACATCTGAAACGAGAATCATCTCGGTATTCGGTGTTGCCTCCGAACGTTTACCATCGTTAGGGAAGGCGAAGTCGCAAGGAGTGAATACGGCACTCTGGGCATACTGGATATCCATGTTGTGAACACGAGGCAAGTTGCCCACACTACCCGCTATGGCTACATAACATTCGTTCTCGATGGCACGAGCCTGGGCACAGACTCTTACTCGGGAGTAAGCATTCTGCGTATCGGTCATGAATGGAACGAAGAGAATCTGCATGCCATCCTCTGCCATTAATCTTGACAACTCTGGGAACTCTACATCATAGCAGATCACGATACCAATCTTACCACAATCTGTATCAAAGGTCTGGATATGGCTACCGCCGCTCAATCCCCAGCACTTCTGCTCATCTGGTGTTACGTGGATCTTCTCATACATATCCACGCTACCATCTCTACGGCAGAGGAAACCCACGTTATAGAGGGAATCGCCTTTAAGATAAGGCATACTACCCGTGATGATATTGATGTTGTAACTGATGGCCAACTCACGGAATCGGTCACGGATTTCATCGGTATATTGAGCCATCTTGCGGATGCTCTGTGCCTCACCCAGATCGTTGAAGCGAGCCATCAACGGTGCATTGAAATACTCTGGGAAGAGTATGAAATCGCTCTTGTAGTCGCTCACGGAATCCACGAAGAACTCTACCTGCTCGAAGAGGTCGTCCACCGAAGCGTATGGACGCATCTGCCACTGTACCAGACCGATTCGCACGGTTGGCTTTCTATCTACATAGGAATCCGTAGGTGGCTGATAGTAGATGTTATCCCACTGCAGCAGGGTGGCGCAGTGTTCGCTCTCCTCATCACTAGGAAGATAGTTGCGGATGACACGGCGAACGTGGAAATCATTGGAAAGCTGGAAGGTAAGAACCGGGTCGTAAATTTCACGGTTTCTTACATGCTCGATATACTCCTTAGGGCGCATCTTGTCGGCATATTTATGATAGTTTGGAATACGACCACCAAACATGATAGCCTTCAGGTTGAGCTTCTCACAGAGTTCCTTGCGATACTCATACATACGGCGCGCCAATCGCAAGCCACGATAATCAGGGTGGATAAATACCTCAATACCATAAAGGATATTGCCGTTTGGCTGGTGGGTATTAAAGGTTTCATTACCTGTCACCTGAGCATAGGTATGGTCGCCTTTCACCATATTATAGTTGACAATGATAGAGAGCGCACAGCCCACTATCTTATCATCCACGATGATAACTACCTGTCCCTCAGGGAAGATAGTAATGAGTTTCTTAATCTGTTCTTTTGTCCAGAATACATCTGAGTCAGCGTAAATACGCTTAAACGACTTGGCGAGCTGGTCATAATCCTCCATACGGAGGTTGCGCATGCTCACCTTTTCGATTTTTCGAGTTGGTTCCATAACAACTGTATTTTTATTATTATCTAAATCCGGGTGCAAAGATACTGCAAATTATAGATACGACAAAGAGTTTTCGCAAATAATTGATATTTACGAAAACTCTTTTCATGTATTTTACAGCAAGAAAGCCTTTTGGCTTATAAATTAGCACTAAAACTTGGCATCTTCCTGCGGTATTGCCTCATCATGATCATCGAGATAGAGCAACTTCATTGGATGATATTTACCACTTGCCACCGAGTATTCATCCAGACGATAACGGGTCAGAATGCCACCGATGCCCAACATGGTATGAAAAGCCGAGAGACTACTCTGCACCTGTTTTGACCGATTTTCTCCCAATGCCTTCAATATATCCGGATATTGTTTACTGAATCCATCAGAAGTCCAGATGATGAAAGGCACATGCAGTTCGTAATCCGAAACCTTCGGTGCTGCATGAAGGAAGAGGCTGCGCTCATCATCGAAAATATTCTCTCCATGATCACTGGTATAGAGCATCGCTGATGTAGGCTGAACATATACTCCATCCGTCTTAGCCTGTACACTCTCCCATTTCTGCAGTCGTTCAATGATACCATGCAGGATATAATCGGTATATCGGATGGTATTATCGTAAGCATTCAACAAATCACGCCGATTTTCCGGTTTTGCCTCACTCCTGCTATCTGGCTTGAAGTAAGCAAAGCTACGGGGATAACGCTCCTGATAATTGAAGTGAGAACCATAGGAATGAAGAACCACGAAGAGTTTGCGATAACGGTAATGGGCAGACGAAGAAGCATCAGCCAATGGAAATATCTCATCCAGTTTCTGCAACAGATCCTCATCATAATGGTTGCCTTGCGAAGCATCCTCTTTCTTCAGGAAATAATGCTCATCAGCCTGTTCTCCCAGAAAATCGATAAACGAATGATTGGGCAACTGGTTGCTGATAAACACAGTATGGAATCCGGCTTCCTTAAAGGCCGCCAGGATGCCTTTTTCATGAAAAAGTCGCTCAAAATCCTCGGCTGATGCAGCAGACAGAAGCATCGGTACACTCTTATGAGTAGTATTGCTCTGCGTTGTCACATTCGGGAAAGCTTTGATACCCGGTATCTTGGAAAGCAGAGGATTGGTATTCCGAGGATAACCATAGAGACTGAAGTTATGGACTCGTGCCGTCTCTCCCACTACCATCACATACACCTCGGGAGCATCGGCAGAATGCTCACTCCTGGCATCAAACTTAAAATCCCGGCTTGCTTCCCTGTAATTCTCTGAAGCCGCATTGCGCTCGAAAGCCAAATAGAGATTATAGCAGATATTGACAGGATAGAGCTGATTGCGCACCCGGTAACCATCCACCACCACATAACAGGCAAGGAGGCAGAAAAGTCCAATGGATCCAACCTCCATGCCCCATTTGCGGATATGATGCTGAAAAGAGACAGATATCTGATGCTTCTTCCTGATATGGATGACAGCCAGAATGAGCAAGGGAAGATAAATCACAAAAACACCTACCACGGCAGGTACCAGATTGTCCAGCAGTTCCATCACCTCTCCTGGATTGGTGGTCACGAGATTCAGGAACATATCCACCGCTATCACTCCTGAACCGAAGAGATAGAGCAACACCAGCTGGAAGGCTGCGAAAAAGACAAAGAGAAATGCCCACCATACCATCTTGCCCGGACATCTGGCTACGGAAAAGAACCACATATACAGAGCCAGAGGCAACAGCACATTGGCTGCGCCCGCCCAGAAAGACAATCTTTCGGTAAAGCACAGGGCGATGTTGGGCAGCAGCAATGCCACCACCGTATACCAGTAAAGGAAGGTACCCGAAGACACCTTATTATATATAGTATTACATATAGAATGATTCATAGACTACACCTTATTATATATATAGAGCATATCACGGAAATACATCATCAAAATGCCTCGTTGATATTGAAGAGGAAGCCAGACTGTCCCGACTTTCCAAATCCATAATCCAATCGTACATTCACATTCTTCTTGAACTCCCAGCGATAGCCTACTCCCGCATTCGGCAGAATCTGTCTGCTTCGCAACGCAGAGAACTTAGGGAAAACTGTACCTGCTCCAGCCCAGACCACAATACCATTTCGCTTCCAGACATGCTGGCGCAACTCCACGGTAGCCTCCAGGGAATGCTTGTCGCGATAGCGGCCCTCGTAATAGCCACGCATCGAACTGGTACCTCCCAGTTCCGCCATCATACCCCATGAAGGATTGCCGAAATTGAGATTGGCACCGAAATCCTCGGCAAGAATCGTTCCCTTGCCCAGTCGCTGATAGGCATCAAAACGGAAATGAGTCGTACTAAAGGCATAATCATTACCCATAAATTCTGGCCGGAACATCTGCTTCAGATTCAGATAGATACCCCGGTGCGGATTGGTAAGATTATCTCGGTTGTCATAAACCAAAGATACACCCACTCCTACATTCCAGGTATGCTTATCCATCCCCTGCAGCAATTCCGGGCGCTCTATCTGCTTGCCTATCACATAGTCGTAAGCTGCCATCGGTCCCACATAGAAGTTATCGGCTACCCTGAACAGAAAACTGGCTTCTGCCTGAGCCTGCCAACGCTTCATATCACTCTTGTTGTCATCGTTATCGCCCATCTCGTAACCGATTCCCCAGAAATCGGAAGGGAAGGAATAGAAATAGAGATGATAATCAATGCGGTAACGACCGGCAGGAGCTATATGATTGCCCCGAACACCCAACATATAGAAGCCCACCGAACTGACATCACCGAAAAGCGATACATTGGAAGGCGGCAAAATGCTATCGTTAGGATCGGTGCGGTAAAGTCCTGCAGCCACCATTCCCAGACCAAACTTGGTATCAGAAGCATAGTGAGGACCTCCGATTACGCTGAAGTCGAACCGCTTATGCTGCTTGTTCTTGTTGGCATCATTGAAGTAGTCTAGGAATCGCGTCATCCACGATTTCTTGACCTGCTGGGCAGTATCCACCTTCTCAGAAGAGAGGGTATCTGAAGAAATTAAGTCCGAGGCATAGCTGCTCAATGCCATCATCGCAAAAAGTATGGTTAGAATATGCTTCATAAAGTCAATTTTTTCCTGTTGATTCTATTTTCGTCATTTACCAATAAACCAGTGACACATTATTAATATACCAGTGACACATTATCAATCCACAAGGTGTTGCCTGGCGTTCCGATATAGGCACCGCCATCCGAAGAAGAGAACTGGAGAATGAGATGAGTAGGCGTTTCATCGGCAGCAGCCCATCCCACTTCTCTTACGGGCACACTCTTACCCTTGCTGTTGCTGGCATAATCGGTAGAACGGAGTCCCATCGTTGCGGCATGGTAGCCAGCCATGTGACGGATATCACCATAATGAATATTATAGGTTGCATCTTCCACCCATCCATTCGTACTCTTGCTGTATCTTACCACCATCGTACCCACTCGCTTGGCTGTGATATTACCCTTGGCATCCTCGTGACGCTTCTGAAGATAGAGCACCACGATGGCATGGTCTCTTCCTGCCACAGTAGAAGCACTACTGAATCCATTCTGCTTGATACGGTTGGCAACATTAGGAAGGGAGGTCTTGTAATCGAAACGCAGAGCTTTAGGACGTGCCGTAAACGGAATGCCCCAGTTGATAGCCTTCGGACCATCCTTGGTACTGGTGATCGGTTCACGAACATCTCCCAGAAAAAGGGAACCGGCTGCAAGTACCTTGATATTGATAAGTCCCAACACCTTTACCTTTTCTATATGAGTCTCCAGTTTGGCACAATAGCCACTGCCGTGCCTGTCGCGATAAACCGAATTATTGGTCTTGTAAATGCCGGAAACATGCGCCAAGACATTGGATGACCCCCAAGGAGATCCACCCTTATTGGTATATGGAGTATTGCCCTGGATAGTCATATTAGGTCCTACGGCATAAACGGTTTTCTGATTACCACCAATGATAGCCGACTCTTTGATATTTCTGATTACCCAATGGTCCATATTTCCATATTTAAGAGGAACCACTTTTTCCTGTCCCTGCATAGGAAGGCATGACAATATAGCAAACGCTAATGCTATGCCGAAAATTATCTGCTTTTTCATATCTATTGCTTTTATCGTTCTAACTAAATGCTGCAAAGATAGAAAAACTTTTCGTACTTTCGGGTTTTCAGAGCACTAAAGAGTGAAATATTAAGAAATAATAATATATTTAGGGGATTTTAATCGATGAAAAACAAAAAAGCCCAGCAAGAGCAAAAGCTTGGGATAGCGAAAGCTTTTGCCCTTACGGGGCGTCTATTAACGATTAGAATACATGTTGTCGTAGTACTTCTGGTAATCGCCAGAAGTTACGTTGTCCATCCATTCCTGGTTCTCGAGATACCATTTTACGGTCTCCTCGATACCTTCCTCAAACTGGAGTGAAGGCTCCCAACCGAGTTCCTTCTGCAACTTGCGGGAGTCGATGGCATAACGCATATCGTGACCCTTGCGGTCGGTTACATAAGTAATGAGGTCCATATCCTCGCCTTCCTTTCTACCGAGCAGACGGTCAACGGTCTTGATTACAACCTTGATGATGTCGATGTTCTTCCACTCGTTGAAACCACCGATGTTGTAAGTCTCGGCAATCTTACCCTTGTGGAAAATCATATCGATGGCACGGGCATGATCTACTACATACAACCAGTCGCGTACATTCTCACCCTTACCATATACCGGCAATGGCTTACGATGACGGATATTGTTGATAAACAGCGGAATCAACTTCTCAGGGAACTGGTATGGACCGTAGTTGTTAGAGCAGTTGGTCACGATGGTTGGCATACCGTATGTATCGTGGAAAGCACGGACGAAGTGGTCGGAACTTGCCTTGGATGCTGAGTATGGTGAGTGAGGATTGTACTTGGTAGTCTCCAGGAAGAACTCCTCGCCGTAAGCCTCGTGGTTCTTATCGCTAGATGCCTTGGTAGTGAAAGGAGCAGGAATGCCCTCAGGGTGAGTCATCTGCAAGGCACCGTAAACTTCATCGGTAGAGATGTGGTAGAAACGCTTACCCTCGTATCCCTCTGGAAGGCTCTCCCAATAGATCTTGGCAGCCTGGAGCAGGGACAGGGTTCCCATCACGTTGGTCTGGGCGAAGGTGAAAGGATCCTTGATACTTCTATCTACGTGACTTTCGGCAGCGAGATGGATGATGCCATCCACCTGGTAGTCCTGCATCAGTTTCAGCATCAGGTCGAAATCGCAGATATCGCCTTTTACGAAAGTATAGTTAGGCTTGTCCTCAATATCCTTGAGGTTAGCTAGGTTACCTGCGTATGTCAACTTGTCGAGGTTGATGATGTGATACTCAGGATATTTGTTCACGAAAAGTCTTACTACGTGTGAGCCGATGAAACCAGCACCGCCCGTGATAATGATATTCTTCATTTCAATTAATAATTTATAATTAATAATTAATAATTATTTTGCTTCCGCCAATTCGGCGATACACTTCTTCAAACTGTCAGTCCAGTATGGCACCTTGAAACCGAAGGTCTGCTTCAGCTTGGTCTTATCGAGCACAGAGAAGTGAGGACGCTTCACCGGACTAGGGAACTCCTCGCTATAGCAAGGCTGGATGTCGCAGGTGTTACCGCTGAGCTCGCAGATAATCTTGGCAAAATCGAACCAGGAACATACACCCTCGTTAGAGAAGTGATAAATGCCAGTCTTGTCGAGCTGGTTGGTCTCGATGATGTGAGAGATGACGGCTGCCAAATCACCCGCATAGGTAGGAGTACCCACCTGATCGAATACCACTTTCAGGGTGTCGTGACTAGCCGTGAGGCTCTGCATAGTCTTCACGAAATTCTTACCCCACTGAGAGTAGAGCCATGCCGTACGGATGATGATATGCTTGCAGCCGGTAGCCTCGATGCTTTTTTCGCCGGCAAGTTTGGTCTTGCCATAGACACCGAGCGGATTGGTTTCCCAGTCTTCCTTGCAAGGAATATTTCTGTCACCCTGGAACACATAGTCTGTACTCACATGGATGAGGGTGCCATCTACCTCTTTCATTGCCTCAGCCAGATTTCCGGCTGCAGTATTGTTGAGCAGGTTGGCAAGATCAAAGTCACTCTCAGCCTTATCCACGTTGGTATAGGCAGCGCAGTTAACGATAACCTGGATATCATTCTCCTTCACCTTGGCGCGGATGGCATCCAGGTTGGTGATATCCAACTTCTCATACCCTTCAGCCACATCGGTGAAGACAAAATGATGATTGCTGTGATTGGCGCAAATCTGCATTTCATGGCCAAGCTGACCATTGGCGCCAGTAACTAATATATTCATATTTTGCTGTGTTACTAGTTAATGATGATACATTAATATATATAAATATGTGGCAAAGATAATGAATTATTCTGAGATATACAACTTTTATGAAGACAAAGAGGTTCATAGTAACATAATTTATACTTTTAGAAAGTACAACCCTATAAAAACAAAAAGCCCGCCGCCTTCTTTCACAAGAAAACGACGAGTCTTTCCTAAACATAATAGTAAAGCATTGCTGCTTTTTTGAAAGCAAATAGATTCAATCAAGCAGGCTTCCTATTTCAATCAATCTTTCCCCTAAGAAACTAATACTGTTATTTAAATCAACATACTAAATCAACAAAAGGAATATTTATATACCTTTAAACTTTAGAAGACTTGAAGTGGTTTTTAAACCAAAGTCATTTTACTGCTTTTTTGAATTCCGCTGCAAAGATACATACTTTTTGGTCTACCTGTACACCTGAGTAGGCGTTTAGTAAATAAACAGTAGATTTTAAAGATACATAACCAACGGATTACCAACATTTTAATCCATTTAAGCATTTTTACCAAAGTAAATGCTTTTATTAGAAATCTTTTCTATATCTTTGCAGCGTAAACAATAAAAATCGAACAAAAGGACAAAAATAGTATAGAAAATGAAGCAGTACATACTTTTACTATTCATCATCATACCACTTCTCTCCTATGGCAAGACCGATGAGGAAAAGCTATTGGAGCGGGTTGACCACGCCATAGAAATGGACAGCCACTACCAACAACAGAAAGAGAAGGAACTCAAACGACTGAGACGACAGGCAGGCGATGCAATCACTGACGAGGAAAGGTTATGCTACCTCGACAGTCTCTATCGTGCCTATAATAACTATCGCTACGACTCGTCATGTGCCTATGTGAGTAAAGGACTCCAACTGGCAGAAGCTACCCATAACACCTTTTATATCACTTGCTTTAAGATACACCGGGCATCCGCGCTCTCGGTGGGAGGATTCTATGCCAAGGCGGAAGACATCCTGAAAACACTCGACCCTAAGCAAATGCCCTACGAACAAAAGCTGTATTACTACTTCACCTATGCCTGGCTGTTCAATTACTGGGAATCTTACGCTGCCAAATCGGAATTTGCAAACGAATTCAAAGCCAAGAAGAAGTATTATATGAGAGTTTTGCTTGAAAACTTCAATGAAAAAGATAAGAAGTCGGCCTATTACCAGTATCTGATGGGAGAATATATCTTTCTCAGCTCTCCTACCCACAAAAGCGTCTTAGACCACTATCTCAATGCTTTCAAGAAGACGGCTAAAAATGACCGACTGCATGCTATGGCTGCATACGGCATAGCCCGTTACTACAAAACCCTCGAACAGTATGGTCTGTATGTGAAGTATCTGGTAGAGGCAAGTGAATCTGACGGGATTTGCCAACTCAAAGAGACAATAGCCCTCCAAAAACTTGCCTATTTTCTCTACGAAACGGACAAAGACAACAGCAAGCGTGCTACCCGATATATCCAGCATTCCATGGAGGATGCCCAGTTTTTCAACAACCGTCTCCGTATGATAGAGATTTCAAACATCCTGCCAGTGATTGCTACAAGCAACCAGCAGGCTGCAGAACGCTCCCGTACCCGTATGGAGATTGGACTCATCTGTACCTGCGTCATCTTGACTATCATTCTGATTCTTACGGTAGCCAATGCAAAACAGAAAAACAGTTTGAAGAAAAACCGACAGGAGATTGCGGCACAGAACCAACAGCTGGCTGAACTCAACAAGCGACTGATGGATACCAATAAGCGACGCGAAACCTATATGACACTCTTTATGGATATCAGTGCCCTGTATATCCGCAAACTGGATGACTACAGGAAACTGGTAAGCAGAAAGGTAAAAGCCAAGCAGATAGATGACTTACAGAAAAGCATCAACAGTTTCAAGCTGGCAGAAGAAGAATCGTCTATGTTCTACATCCGTTTCGACAAGGCATTTATGGAACTGTATCCGAATTTCGTCCAGGAACTGAATACACTTCTCAAGCCTGAGCATCATATCGTGCTGCCATCTCCTAATGAGCTGACAACCGAAGTAAGAATCTATGCTCTGATGAGACTGGGCGTAACGGATAGCCAGGAAATAGCAACCCTGCTGTACTACTCTACCCAGACCATCTACAATTACAAGTCGGGAATGAGAGCCAAGGCGCTCAACAGGGAAAGCTTCGAGTCGGATATCAACCGACTCTGCCACATTATATAAGGAGTTAAAGGAGTTAAGTCCTTTAACTCCTTTAACTCCACAATATTAATCACGATGGATAACGGTTCCGTTAGCCTGATGGGTAGCAAGAACCAGGACTTCTGCAATCTGCACATGCTCCGGAGCACTGGCTGCATAGAAAGCCACATCTGCAATATCATCACCATTCAAAGGTTCGATACCCTGATAAACACTGGCAGCACGCTGATTATCTCCATGGAAACGGACATTAGAGAAATTCGTCTCCACCAAGCCGGGCTTGACATTGGTAACACGCACCTTGGTATGAGCCACATCAATACGCAAGCCATCGGTGATAGCCTTGACGGCAGCCTTGGTTGCACAATATACATTGCCTCCAGCGTAAGCCGCATCACCAGCCACACTACCTATATTAATAATGTGTCCATGATTACGCTTCACCATCCCAGGAACAATCAGACGAGTCATGGTGAGGAGTCCCTTGATATTGGTATCAATCATCTGATCCCAATCCTCAAAACTACCCTGATACTCAGGTTCCAAACCACGAGCCAGACCAGCATTATTAATCAGCACATCAATATTGCGCCACTTCTGAGGAATATAATCCACAGCCTTTCTTGCCGCTTCACGGTTACGCACATCAAAAGCCAGCGCAAGGACCTGTACACCCTCTGCCTCCAACTCTTTCTTGAGAATTTCCAGTTTACCGGTGTTTCTACCCGTAATGATCAAATCGTATCCACCTCTTGCAAAGCGGCGTGCACAACCCTCGCCAATTCCGCTGGTTGCACCTGTGATAAGAGCAATTTTCATATTATTTACTTTGAACTTTGATATTTGAACTTTGAACTTTATGATTAGTTTGCCTGGAGCAATGTCCCGTTTTCTCTATAATTCCATTACAGGATGAGAACTCTCACCTCGGCATTCGCCATTTTCTCTATCTGATTCATCGGGCGTTTGTAATACACACTCTGAATCGCCTTGTTGATGATACCATGACCTACTGCGAGTATCGTCTTATCAGGATACGCCACCTTCAACCAAGTGAGAAAGTTCTGTGCCCTCGACTTCATCCGCTCCAGGGTCTCGATATTATCCGGCCAATCCTTCGGATCTTTGGGAAGAGAAGGAATGAACTTACCCGTAAAATCTCCCCAGTCGCGTTCTCTGATTAAAGGAGTCATCTCTATTCTCTGGAGAATATCATCTTCCGTCAAGAATGCAGAAGCATCTCCAGTTCCCTTCAAGTGCATTTCTGCCTCCAAGTGGGGACGGGCAATGATGGCACAAGTCTGCATACTGCGATAAAGATCGCTGGAAACGAAGACGTCTATGTGGTCATTTGCCATTTTTCTTGCCACTTCTTTAGCCTGCTGAATGCCCACGTCATTCAGTCTGCCTGGAGTCTGCCCCTGCATAATCTGGGCGGCATTATCCATGGTCTCACCATGTCGAACTAAATATAGCTTTGTCATATTGAATATTTATCATCATCAGATGGCCATTTACCCATCTATTTTATTTTTGCTTACAAAATTACTGATAATAATTGAAATGAAGGAATAAATTGCGTTAAATATGATATAAAAGCGAGAGAAAAAACTTGTGGTATCAAAAATCTTTCGTACTTTTGCAATAGAAAGGAAATACTTTTCAGGAAAAGGAAACGCAATATTGCAACACAACATTATAAATCAATAGATATGAAAGTAATACAAAGTTCATTATTTCGAGCCTTATGCGCCATCATTACAGGTGCTCTACTCATACAATACAGAGAACAGACAGTCACCTGGATTACCATTGCCATCGGTGTATTGTTTTTCCTCTCGGGCGTATTCTCGTTACTCAGTTATATGAGTGCCAAGCGAAGTGCAGAGAAAATGAAGGGACAGTATCTCTATGATGCACAAGGCAACCAAATCATAGGTATGCGCCCTAACTTTCCTCTTGTAGGATTCGGTTCACTCATCTTCGGCCTGGTACTGGCACTGATGCCAAATGTATTCATCGCCTGGCTGATGTTCATCCTCTCGGCAATACTGATTATGGGAGCCCTTACCCAAATGGCAAATCTGGTATCTGCTGCCAAGATGGGCAGAGTGGGTATCGTATATTGGCTGATGCCTACACTCCTGCTGCTATTGGGATTGTTCACCCTCTTCAAGCCATCTTCCATTGCCTCTGCCCCATTACTCGTTATCGGATGGGCAATGCTGGTATATGGCGTAGTAGAAGCCGTCAATGCCCTGAAGGTTTCCAACAACCGACGCAGATGGCAGAAGACACAGGAAATACAAAAGAGATAATACGAAAAAAGAGATAATACGAAAAAAGCTTCTATCATGGGATTCATATCCGAATGATAGAAGCTTTTATGTTTTTAATCTACCAATCCCTCTACATATCTGCAGAGAATACCAATACCGGTAGCATTCTCTCCTCCCTGAGGAATAATGATGTCTGCATAGCGCTTGGTAGGTTCGATAAACTGTTCGTGCATTGGCTTGAGCACCTTCAGATAACGATCTACCACCATGGAAACCGTACGCCCCCGATCGATGGTATCACGCTGGATGTTACGGATCAGGCGCTCATCGGCATCTGTATCCACAAACACCTTCAAGTCCATCAAATCACGCAATTGCTTATCCACCAAAGTCATGATTCCCTCGATGATGATCACGGGCTTAGGTTCTACATGAATCGTTTCCTTCTCGCGGTTACACTTCAGATAACTATAGGTAGGTTGCTCGATCGCCTTACCGGCACGAAGGTCGGCAAGCTGCTGATGAAGCAACTTCCAATCAAAGGCATCTGGATGATCGAAGTTGATGGCTCTACGCTCTTCCTCTGTCATGTGGGTCGTATCATTATAATAAGAATCCAGAGGAACAACTGCCACGAAATGAGGAGGCAAAGCTTCCACCAATCTCTTGACTACGGTAGTCTTACCGCATCCGGTACCACCAGCGATACCGATCACTGTTACTTTATTTTCTGCCATATCTCTTATTTTTCCAATATATCATTAAACATTTTCCGATAATATTCCGCTTTCTTCTCTACAGCCATCGGATAAGCCCTACTGCTGCTAGGCATACGATAGAGACGGAACTTGCGGTTTTCGAATTCAAACTCCACAAATCCTCCCATCTCCGGTTTTTCCCTGATGCCGAAGTGATCGGAGAAGACTTTGGTTGCCAGCTGTCCGGCAGTAAGTACCGCCGTGCAATCAGGCAGGGAACGAAGCATGCCATCCAGGTCGGAAGGCTGAACCACCTGCAAGTCTTTGTCAGATGCCGTATTCTTGGTACGGATCACCTGCTGGGCAGTATCATAGATAGCCACCCCCTTCTGCATCAGGAACTCCTTGATGGCATCCAGGCGATAAGTCTTGTGCTCCACATCTACAAAGTGAAACTTGTCATCAAAGTAGATGATGCCGAAGATTCGCCACATATCATTCTGGAAATTAGGATAATACCAGGGCATACACCAGCGCTTTTCTGCCGGCGGAAAGGTTCCGAGCATCAGCAACTTGGCATTGCCCGGCAACCATGGTTCAAAAGGATGAGACTCTAACATTTCTACTTCTTTTTTACCAGATACAGTACTACCGGCAAGTGGTCGCTATATCCATTCAGCCACTTACCGCCAGCCTTGGTACGCAACGGTGCACCCTTATAACGCCCCTCCTGCTGGATGAGATAATCTCTGCGGAACACCTGATGATTCCAGTACTTCAGACTGCGATAGCCTTTCTTCTTTCCATCCTTGTTCAGAAGATTAGGAGTCAGCACAATCTGGTCGAAGAGATTCCATTTTCCTCTGTAGTAAAGAGTTCCCTCTGCTTCCTTTGCCAGGATGTTATACCAAGGGTTATACACATCCCCCTCACCTACTTCTGAGATTTCCGGCTTGGCACGGAGGACCTCATACATGCTCTTGCTGGTAGGATCATCGTTCATATCTCCCATCACAAACACCTTCATCTCAGGATTCAGACGAAGCAGGGAGTCTTTTACCGCTTTGGTCTGACGGGCACCGCTCTCACGATAGAATGAACCGGAGAACTGACTTGGCCAGTGACAAACGATGACCGCCACATCATCCCCCGCCATCTCACCTCTTACCGTAAGAAAGCCACGGGTATAAAAGGCAGAATCCTTTGCCAACTCCTGCACATAAGGAACCAGCTTCACATTCTTCACCGTAAAAAGAGCCGGATTATAAAGCAGAGCACAATCGATGCCTCGCTTATCCGGACCTTCGATATGACAGAACTGCATATTGCGAGCCTTCAAAGGCGGCTGAGCAGTAAGGTCTCTCAATACATTGGCATTCTCAACCTCGGCAAGACCGATGAAGGCGCAACCTGCATCAGGCAGCACATCCGTCCCCATATCAGCCAAGGCACGAGACATATTCTTCAACTTACTCGTATATTTCTCGCTATTCCATCCCTTAGCAGGCATATACTCATAATCATTCTTGCCGGCATCATGACAGGTATCAAAGAGATTCTCCTGATTATAGAATCCAACGGCATAAACCTGGAACTTTTTAGGTTTGAAATTCAGCTCCGCTTTCTGCGCCCAAGCACCCAAGCCAACCATGAGCAGGGCTGCCAATAATAGCATTTGTCTTTTCATTCTTTATCTCGCTTTAAAGTTATAACTCTATGATATATCATCTGATGTTCTCAAACTAATATGCAAAGATACCGCATTAATTACAATTATCATCATAAATGGGAATAAAATTTTGATTTTTCATTCATTTTTAACACATCCATCCCCTTTTTACCACTCTAAAAGATCATTTTCCACCTTATTTATATATACACAGATACCTAAATCCCCAATATTTCTAAAAAACATCGGGAAATATTTGGTGATTTCAGGAAAAAGCAGTAACTTTGCACCCTGAATTAGGTAAAGGCTATAATGGGCATGCCCTGAAGAGGGACATGAAATGATGTGAAAGCGTCCCCATAACGTCTATTTTTTAACAAATTAATAATAAATAAAAGAAAAATGAAAAAAGGTATTCATCCAGAGAACTATCGTCCTGTAGTATTTAAGGATATGTCTAACGGCGATATGTTCCTCTCTCAGTCAACATGCAAGACTAACGACACTGTAGAGTTCGAGGGCGAGACTTATCCAGTTGTTAAGATTGAAATCTCTAGCACCTCTCACCCATTCTACACAGGTAAGAGCAAGCTCGTTGATACTGCTGGTCGCGTTGACCGCTTCATGAGCCGTTACGCTAAGTTGAAGAAGTAATATATATACCTTTTTTAATAAGGATATATAATATCGAAAGATAGAAAGTGCATTCCAACGTAGTTGCATATACGTAGGAATGCACTTTTTTTTGTGAAATAAAAGCTTTCTATAAAACTATCTTCTCTTGTTCAATTGCTTCACCGTGCCAGCCATTGGCTTCATAGTTGCTCCACTGCCGAATGAAGTTGCAGCTGATGCTGAACGTGTAAGCTTCTTGGCATGAGCGGTAGTAGAAACCTCAGATAAATCGAAATAGATGATATCACCCTTTACCTTACCGGTACCTATCATATAACCACGGAAGGTATTATAATTCTTGCCCTTCTCGGCACCGAGATGGAAACCATACTGGCTAGCACCAGCATCCAACACGAAGGTGGCACCACTGGCATACTTCAGGTAGATATCGCCATTGTTATCAATATACCAGGAGAATTTCAGCGTCTGCTGATCGGTAACATTTCCCTGATTATCATAAACCTCATCTATCTCCACACCACTTCCACTCAGGGCATCGCTCTGGTTTCCGCTCTGATAGAATATCATATTGGCATAAAACTCGTCATAGCCTCTTGACATACCATCATCCTGGATATAGGAATACTTCACCGGACCATACCACTCACCAACCAGAGTCATCGCCTCATCGACCAGATCGTCATCATGTGAGCCCTGTGAACCTTCATACCAATAATCCTGGTTCCATCCCCAACCGCCATGATTGTAATCATCGTACCATCCATAAGGATCGTCCCAATAATCATCATCCCAAGGATCATCATCGCAACTGGTAAACGTAAAGGATACCGCAGCTATCGCCATCAGCATCACGAAAAGTCTCATTTTTCTCATATCGTAAGATTTTATTTTATTGCTAATATCCGTATTAGAACCCAGCCCCTTTACAGACCAGGTTTCTTGAATGACGGTGCAAAGATAAGGCAATTTTTACACCTTACAAAGGGAAAAGAGGAATAATTTAGGGGAAAATCCCTATTATATAACAGTTTTTCCCTACAAAACCTTGTCATTCTCAAAAAAATACACTATCTTTGCATCAATATAAACGCATATTTACCTTCAAAGAAAGACAAACAGAATGTCAAAAACAGATAATATGATTAAGAGAGCCATATATAGCATACTCCTCATACTCATAACCTCACTGAAGGTTATGGGAACCCCCTACTGCGATGTTCGCAAATTCTCCATCATCGACGGACTTGCCGCCAACACGTTTTCCGGCATAGCACAGACACCCGACCGCCTGATGTGGTTCAGCACCTGGAATGGAATCTCCTATTATGATGGAAACTCATTCCATACCTTCCGTGATGAGGCAGACGACATCGATCTTCTTTCAACCAACCGCTTCATGGATATTTATGCCACAAGCAAGAACAACGTGTGGTGTATCACCGCAGACAGACAGCCCTATATCTATGAAACCCGATTGTGTACCTTTATTCCCGTAGGTGACAATATCAAAAAATTATACAACATCGACCTACGAGTAGATAAGATTTACTCTATCGAACAAGGCATCAACTGGCTAATTTCCACGTCAGGCTGACTTATACTGATATAGATAGACACATTTATGGTTAATTAATAAAATGTGTTTA
>ERZ773235.718-NODE-718-length-40383-cov-14.158203_pt1 | contig 40383 bp, 36 predicted proteins | sample MGYA00580522_ERZ773235 | MGnify/ENA primary metagenome ERZ773235 (study PRJEB29015, sample SAMEA2737797) | human gut metagenome | biome: human gut; feature: human-associated habitat; material: faeces | place: China | collected 2012 ...
AAAGAATTTGATGATAAACAGCAAGATGTTGAAGCTGAATTACAAGATGCAGAAAACCAAATTAAAAATGCTGAAAATCAAATTACATCATCTGAGAGAAAAATTCAAAATGGGGAAAATGAATTAAATGCACAAATAGAGCAAGCAAATGCACAATTTGCAAGTGCTAAAGCACAACTTGAAAATGCAGAAAAACAGCTTGAAGTAGCTCCTTTAGAAGATTCTGTAAAAGAAGCTCAAAAAGCTGAACTTTTAAAGCAAAAACAGGCATTAGAAGCTTCTCAAAAAGAGGCTGAAGCTAAATTTGAACAAGCAAAAACTGAAATTGCAAATAGTAAAGCTGAAATTAGAAAGGCAAAGTCTAAATTATCTAGCAGTAAAGCTGAATTTGAGGATAAAAAGCAAGAAGCTCAAGATAAATTAAATGAAGCTCAAGTAAAAATTGATGACGCAAAAAATGAAATTTCTAAAATTGAAAAATGTAAATGGTACATTCAAGATAGGCTTGATAACTCTGGATATAACAACATTTTTGACGCAATAAAAACAATGTCTAACATCTCGAAAATGTTCCCAGTAATCTTCTACATTGTTGCAGTTTTAATAAGCTTAACATCTATGACAAGAATGATTGAAGAAGAAAGAATAGAAATTGGAACGCTTAAAGCCCTTGGATATACAAATGTTCAAATCATTTCAAAATACATTATTTACTCTTTACTTGCTTGCATAATTGGTGGAACTTTAGGAATGGTAGTTGGTTTGTATCTACTTCCAAACATAGTATGGGCTTTGTATGCAATGATTTACAACATTCCAAAATTCTACTGTAGCTTTAGGTTTGATATAGGACTGCTTGGAATAGTTATCTCATTTATTTGTATTGGTGGTGCTACAATTTTAGTTGCAGTAAAAGAACTTAAACAGATGCCATCAGTTTTAATGAGACCAAAGCCACCAAAGAAACGGTAAAAAAATTTTACTTGAAAGAATACCTTTTATATGGAAAAGATTTAACTTTTCTCATAAAGTTACTGCAAGAAATATTTTTAGATACAAGAAAAGAGCATTGATGACAATTATAGGAATTGCAGGTTGTACAGGACTTATGCTTACTGGTTTTGGAATACGAGATTCTGTAGATGATATACCTTCAGCTCAATTTGATGGAATTTTCAAATATGATGTTGCAATTACCCTATCAAATACAGATGGATTAGAAAAATTGGAAGAATATCTAAATAATAATGAAAAAATAGAAAACTATGTAAAAGTTTGTGCAACAACAGGAGAAATCAGCAATGGAACTGCAAAAATAAATACAACAGTATTTGTTCCTGATTCTTTAGAAAATTATCAAAATGCTTATAATTTAACAGATTATGAAACAAATGAAACTCTAAAAATTGATGATGACGGAATTATAATAACAGATAAAGCTGCTGAAATACTTGGTGTCAAGGCTGGTGATAATATTACATTTATTGATGGTGATGATGTTTATTATACCTTTAAAGTAAAAAATATTGCTAAAAATCACGTTAGCCATTATGTGTATATGTCAAAAGATTTTTATGAGAAAAACTTGAAAGAATATAAAACAGATATAGTGTACTTCAATACTAAAAATATTAGTGATGAGGCTCAAGACCAGATTTCAAAAGATATTTTAGGATTTGACGGAGTAGCTTCAGTCTCATTAATTAGTAGCCTAATGAAATCTGTAAGTGATATGCTAAACACAATGAATTATGTAGTAGTAATTTTAATAGTAGCCTCTGCAATGCTTGATTTTGTAGTGTTATATAACTTAGCAAACATAAACATAGCAGAACGTCAAAGAGAAATCGCAACACTTAAAGTTTTAGGTTTTTATGATAAGGAAGTTGATAATTATATAAATAAAGAAAATATAATCTTTACAATTTTAGGAGTGGCACTTGGTTTAGTATTTGGAACATTCCTAACATCTGCAATAATTGGAAGTATTGAAATTGATGTATTGAAATTTATGAGAAACATAAAACCAATAAGCTATGTATACTCTAGCATAATTACTATATCTTTCTCTTTCATAGTAAACTTTATTATTCACTTTGTTTTAAAGAAAATTGATATGATAGAGAGTTTGAAGAGCGTAGAATAAAAATAATGCCCCAGTTGCAACTGGGGCTTGTTTAATTTTATTTTACATCTTCTTGAACTTGTGATATATCTGCAATTTGTGCTGCAAAGTATGGTAAATCTCTTCCTTCTTCTTTTAGGAATATTGTGAATGTGTCATCTACTCGGAAATCTCTTGGTTTTTCTGTTGGCTTTATTGCCGCTTCTTTTAAACTTATACCTGCTTCGCTTTTGATTTTTCCACCTTTTTCGTCTAATTCAAATTCTATTGTCTGCAATGCTTTTTCAATACAGTATTCTCTTCCATTTGAAAATTTGAATAGTTTGTTTTCAACCTCTGTTATTTCTTCTTTTAGGTTGAATTTTATGTTTGGTATTTTTAATTTATCTGTTTCATTAAATGTTGTGCTTCCATTATATTTACTTGATTTTTCAGTTATACTTTTAAATACATCTCCAAAATTAGTTTCTGTATTTCCTCTTGAGATTATTACTTCATCATTTTGTTTTGTTTTTAGTTTTACTGCAAAATCGCTACTTGAGTTATAATACAACACTTCTACTTGGTTTCTTACAGCTTTATCTGTACTTGAATTAATTCCAAAATATTTTACATTCTTGTATTTTCCAAAGTCTCCATTTTCTAATTTTGTGAACACTTTTGGGAATTCAAATTGTTTTTTTAGCATTACATATAGGAAATAATTATCACTTTCCCCTTCTTCCCAACTAAAATCGTCTAGGATATCGCTTGTTTCATTGAATTTTTCTTTGATAGCTTTTTCAATTTGTTTTTTTAGTTCAATTGTTGGACTTCCATATACTTTGTAGTAGCTATCTTCTGATAAGCATGATGTGTTAAAAGTGCCCTTATTTAAGTTATCTACCATCTTTGGTTGTGGTGTAAAAACAATATCTTGTTTTGCTAAGTCTTTTTTTAAATCATTCCATATTAAGTTAAATGTACCACACCAAGCTGTGTTTGATGTAATTTCATCTTCTAAAGATGTTACTATGCTTAGTTTTGTATTGACTTTTGCTGGTGGTACATATTTTCGTCCCCATGTGCTAAATATTACTGGTTTGTTATGCTTCATTCTGTTTAAGTCAATTAAAAACATTGTGCCAATTATGATTGCAATTATAATTAAAACTGCAAGTATGATTTTTGTGGATTTCTTCATATAAATCACCTTTTACCTTTCTTTTATAATACCTTTTTTAAGTTTTAAAAGTTTCAGTCTGGACTTATTATATATTAATTTATTTTAAAAGTCAAAATTATTAACAATAGCAATATCTATGGTAAATCTAACTTTTTGAAATACCTCTCCTGTTTTTTCATTTGTTATTACTAAATAATATGGTTTTGTTCTATTGTATTCAATATTTTTAAATACAAATTTTTCTCTGAAAAATCTATCTTTTACCTCTGTATTTTCATAATCTGCAATTATTGTACATTCATCAGATACTCTGTTTTGGTTTTCATCTTCAAAATGTAATAAATATCTACATGGTTTATTATTCTCGTCAACATTTGAATCTTGCAAGAATTCTAAATATGTAATAGAATTTGTAATTCTTGTTGTTATTCCACTGTATGTAATTCCAACATTTTTATTTTTTTCACTTATTCTTGTTGATTTAAAATCTATTACCGGAATTATAACTTCTTCTGGAAGTATGCCTCCATGCACGTAGTTTATGCCACTTCCCTGTCTTTCATATATAATATTTCCTTTTGGAATGTTTACATATCCACTATTTTTTCCAAAGATATTTTCTAGATTAATTGATATTATTCCCTCTTCTTTAGATGGCTCTAGAGTATAAGAATATCTTGTTTTTTGAGTTTTTACATTTGCTTCCTTTGAAGTTTTTTCATAAGTTTCTATTTTTCCTCTTTTATAAAAGAACCCATGATCAGCTGTTATAAATACATTTACTCCACTAAAAGTTGTATGCAAATCTTTTACAAGTTTTTCAATTTCATTAATTGCATCTTGACATGCTTGAAATATTCTCGTTTCGTTGTGTTCACCTGTTGTATCTATTGTATTATGGTAAATATATACAACCTTTTTTCCCGAAAACATTTTTTTCCATTCCATTTTTGTCATTTCATACATATCATTGTATTTTACTGCAATAGATTCTGAATTCTCTTTTTGCAATATTTTTTCTCTATCTTTTATGGTACTTGAAGGACATCCATCTACCAAAATATTTTCCCCATCATCTACTCTTGATAGTTTCTTATTTGGCAATAATGCTGCTTCTCCTAACTTTGTGTATGATGGAATAACTCCAAGCATAAAGTTAAGCTCTGTTTTGCTACCAACTGTCTTTAATCTATCTGCTAATTCTTTTGCACATTCATATCTAAAAGCATCAGAAATTATTACTATAATTCTATCTTTTTTATCATTATATGGCTTAACATAAGTTTCATAAAACCTATTTTGTTTGGTTATTTTATTTGTTTCATACTTATTTATTCCTTCTAATGAATTTCTCCATTTTATTGATAGTTCCATCATAAAGTCATTTACATAGATATTTTCTATTTTGTTTTTTAGTTCAATAAAAGCATCTTTATTCTCAATATTATCAAAATAGTAATATATTTTTCTATATAATGTATCTATTTTGCTAAATTTATTTGCATAATCTTCAACAAATTTTTCAATTTCAACTGTTTTAATATTTTGCTGTCCAACCTCTTCAAAGAATTTTATTGATGTTTTTAGGAAGTTATATTCATTAGCATAAGTTTCATACCAATATTTATTTTCTCTGTAATCTATGTATTTTTCGTATTTATCATATTCACCAATTTCCTCAAACAATTTATCTGTTATGTATGCTAAAACGTATTTATCAATACAGCAAAAAGCATCACTTGTTTTATAATCTTCAATATCCATTGATTTTATTATATCTTCTATTCCAAATTCTTTTTCTATTTCCATTGCCAATTTATCATAATACTGTTTTGTTGTTTTATCTCTCATTAGAGAATTTATAAATACATATACATTTGTAGATTTATTTTTTAATAGATATTTTCCATATTTACTTATTTTATTTGTGTTTTTTATATTTGATGCAAAATATGTAAACACTAATGCTTTAAATGTTTCCAATAGTTCTTCGCTTGTTTTCATAGAGCTTCCAAATGTATTATTAAATAGTCCTAAAATAAACTCTTCATTTCCATATTTCAAGAATTTTTCAAGTTTTTTTGAATCATCAAAATATATTTTAATGATATTTTTTATTATGTCATCAACATTTGTAGATTTAATATTCAGCAGAATTGATGTAACTATATAGTCAATATTTTCTGCATTTTTCTCGGCAGAATCAAAATCATTGAATTCTTTTTTACGTTTTTTATCATTAAAAAATCTTGAATATTTTTTGATAACATTTCTACAATCTTCAGTTAAGTTCAAGGCTTTTAAATTCATTGTTGTTGTATCAGGGTTGAATACTAAATCACTATTGGCACTTTCTAAATCAAGTAATTCGTTATCTAGTCCTTTTAATCTATCACAAGGAAAATATATTACTATGTTTTTATTAGGTTCTTCCTTTTCTATATGGTATCTAATCCAAAAGCTGTTATTTTCATATATAATTATTTCTGTATTATCAACTTTTAATTGTTTTATCAATTCTATATATTCCTCTTTTGCATCATACCAAAAGACAATTTTTCTTGTTCTTTTTCTTTCATTATTCTTCATAAATGCACCATTTAGAGTATCTATAAGTAATTGTTCAACATCATTTTCTTTTTCAACCATTATTTATCCTCCTATTTTATTTTTGCTAAAACATCTGCAAATTTTGTATAATTTCTTAATATTCCATCATCTAAATTAATCTTAATTCTTTGATTAGCAATGTGTGCAATGTTTTCATCATATTCTTTTATCTCGTTTAGCTTTGCACTAAAATCTTCTTTTCTTTTTTGAAGTTCTTTTTTATCTACCATAGATAGCTCTGCTGTAAGCTTGTATTTTATTTCTGCGAGTATTCCTTCATAGGTTGCTTGAGTTTTGTGTAAATAATCAAGTCTAAGCTTTGGAATTAAATTTTCATTATATCTATGAACATAGATTAATGCTTTAAAGCCATTTTTCTTACCGCTATCAAATAACCAATAAATAGGTCTTTTTTGATACATTTTTATATGGTCTTGGTAAAAGTCATTTACGAAATATCTCATTAGTGTATCTTCACTTGTTTCAGTTCCTTTTTTGCCTAGTATATCTGCAATATAATTCATGTTTTCTATTAACTTTTCGTTGCCAAATGCCTTTTCTAAAAAACGTTTAAAATTAGAAACTATATCATCTGCAAAATATGCTGCATCTGTTATTGGAATTATGTTATCTTTATCAGCTTTAAAACTCTTATGTCTGCCTTCTTCAAATTCATCTCCTGCATACACTAACCCTTCTTCATCAAGTGAGTATCTGCCAAACATACAGCCTACTGCATAGGAGATTAGTTTAATTATTACGCTTCTTTCGTTAAATTCCTTTAGGCTCAAATCTCTGTCATTAACTTTGCAATCTATGTCATTATTTATTCCATAAATATTTGAAAAAATATAATTAATTTTTTCTTCATTTTGTCTTAATTTTTCTCTTAATTCATTTGAATAATATTCTTTATATTTTTCCATTCTTTCACTTAAATTTTTCTCATTAAAATCAAATATTTTTGGTTTTTTAAAATCCCAACTTGTTTCATTGCTATCCCAGTCTTCTTTGCATATATTAATATTTTCATCAACTAATTTATTTATTTCTTCGTGATTTTCAATATTCTTAAATGGTAAACTTGAAATATTTCCTACTTGAAAATTAACAGTTGGAGCAAGTAATGATAAAAATTTAAAAGCTATATTGCTACATAAGTACCCTATAATATATTTAATATCATTCTCATCAGGAAACATTGAAGAGCCTGAAACATCAAAAATAAACCCATTATCTTTATATCTAACACCAAAATTTTCAAACCCAAATAAAGACCAAGTAATTCCTTTTTTAAAATAATACGGTAAATTTTGTGGTCTTGATCTTACTTTTTCTTTGTCATCCATAAAGTTTTTTATTTCATATCCATCATTTTCCCAATTTACAACATATTCGTTGTTTCCATACCATTTTCTGTAATCTCCACCTTTGTTATATGGAAACCATTTTTTGTGGCTTTTTCTTGCCTCTTCATTTGTTTTTGCATCAAAACAAATATTGCTAATGTTTACTTCAAACCAGTTTCTAACAAATCTTTCATTATCAGCCGTTGCTAGTCCCTGTTTGGGAGGGTAAAATTCCCCTAATGTTGGATTTTCTTTAAATGCATTTCTTAAATTGTTAGAAATCCAATAGATAAATGGCATGCCAGGTATTTCTTTAAATCTATTTTGATTTATATAATAATAATTTTCTTTTGTTTTTAAATTATCTATTTTTTCTTGTGAATTATAGTACCCTGTTAATCTTACAAAAGTAGATTCATAATCTTGAATTTTTGCTTTTTTTAAGCAAAAAGCAGTTGCCAAAACATTAAATGATGCTAAATCTGTAAAAGTAGCTGGCCCTGTATGTAACATATTTATAAATGTGCCTTTTTCTAGTAACATTTTTCTAACATTTTCGAAACTTGTAATAAACATCCAAGTATGAATTGTAATCATTGCTTGGTAACCATTGTATTCTGTCATTTCATTGCATCTTTCAATAAAAGCAGAATACATTTCAGATTTTGTTTTTGAATAGTTTATTTGCAGATAATTACTTAATTTTTCGTTAATGCTTTTTCTTCCCATGTATGGTGGATTTGTACAAACTACATTATATTTTTGTGATAATATTTGGGCTTGTTTTGTTAGTTCTTGAACTTCTGGTAAGTTCAAGAAATTTGTAGTTTTTAATTCTTCCTCAAGTTTGTTATAGTCTCTTTTTTCCACTTTAAGTAGTGAACCATATTCATCAGCATTTTTAAAATCTGCTAAAAGGTAGTCCATAGTTTCCCTATTTTCTTCATTCTTTACGTTGCAGATAATAATATCTCTGCTTAAATTATTCGAATTTTTAATATTTATTATATTTATGTTTTTAATACATTCTTTGCTAAATATTTTTTTATCTATTTGAGCTGCTTTTAAGCAAATTGATAATATTGATAATTGAACCGCCCTTAAATCTATATCTATTCCGTATAAATTTTTAGTTATTGTATTCTCTACGGCCTGTTCTTTTGAATATCCCAATTTGATGTATTCTTTTACAATAATTTCAAAAGCATAAACTAGTATATGCCCACTGCCACAGCATGGGTCTATGAATTTAACTTGCTCTATATTTTTGCTCTCATTAATACTAATATTAAAATCTTTTATGTAAAAATCTAGCTCGCTGCTTATATGTGTATATCTTCCAAGTGAATTTTCAACCATGTATTTAACTATCCAGTCTGGAGTAAATAGCTGAGTTGCTGCTGGAATATCATTTTTTTTAACCTTAATGTTTTTCTTTAAATTATTAAAAACATTTTCCTTTTTTTCTGTAATATAATATTGGTATAACCAGCCAATTATCTCTACTTGGCTAAAATTGCTTTCAGGAATTTCTTTAACAATTTTATTTACAAAACCTGTGTCATTTAGTAAATTATCTGGAATTAAAATATCTATATAATCTGTAATGCCATCAAACACTTGTGGGATAACTCTTCCAAGCTTTTTGCAAACTAATAATAAAACATATTTGAATCTTTCATTGTCATCCTTTAGTTCAGTAAATTTTTCTTTTTGAAAATCTATATCTAAATATGGGTTCATTAGATTCGTAAATTTTATTATTTCAGGATCTGGGGTATTATCTTTTGATGATAACACCCTTATACCTAAGCTTTGATTTTCTTTGGTTAGTGGCAAATAATCATTAATTTCCATATATCTAATTGCAACAATTCTATTAAACCATGTATATGCCGCTTCCTCAACAACCTGTTCTATTCCTAATTCTTCAATTCTTTTAAGTAGCAATTCTCTCTTATCATATTCTTCTTTAGAAAGGCTAATTATATTTTTTTCGTTAGATAAAACATATATATCGCCATTTTGTTTTTGGGCCAAATTCTCATTTACATAGAATAATTTTATTTTATTTCTCATTTTTTGCATCAAGTCTTGCCTTGATTCTATTGCAAATTTTTTTAATATGGATTTATCCACTTTTTTCTCCTTATCTAATGGTTAAGTTTTTATTTTCATTAAATTCTTTTATTAATTTTTCTTTTAATTCTTCTATAAACTTGTCTATATCTTCTTTTGAATTTATTTCATAAGAATGTGTCAAAAGCATATCTGCTTTTATTACTCTTCTTGGAATATGCTTTTCTTCTACTGTTTCTTCCACATCTTCACATGAAGTATTTGCTTTGTTTTTCTCACACTCTAACTTGTTTATAAAATCATCTTTTAATTGGTCAATTCTTGTTTGTTGGGCAAAAATATCTTTTAATTCATTTGAATGTTCTAATTTATTAATTACCTCTTTGCAAGTTGCTATATAACTTGTTCCAAAATCATTATTTACACCAGCACTTTTCAATTCATTTTCAATATATATAATTATATTTTGAATCATCTCTATTATTGGTTTTGATTTCAAGTCGTACATTTTATTTAGTATTTCTATTAATTCATGCCTTAATAAAGGTAATTTGTGAATTTCATCATAAGGCTCTGGATTTTTTAGAATTCCTGTTATTTGATCTGCAACATTTTTCAATTCTTCTGTATTATCAGCAAAATCTTTGTTATTATCATATATTAGTATTATTTTTCTTGCCTCGTCAAATTTTTCTTTTTGTATTCCATTAAAGAAATTTAGTATTGACTCAATCTTTGTTGATATTTCACTTATCTTATCTTTTTTCTCAGTTACAGCTTCAAAGAATTCTGCTACATCTTTTATTATTAATAAGCTGTCAAATATTGCTAGAGCCTCTTCTACTATTTTCTCACCTGGATATTGATACTCTTTTGTAGCATATTCATAATTAACTTGAACTTTTTTTAATTCGTTTGACGTTTTGATTAGGCATTTTTCTTTGAAATCTTCTATCATTCCGTCTTCATCATCTCTTATATCAAAAACATCGAATGCATTTCTAGCAACTGATTTTAGGTTGTTGATTAATTCTGTTGATATTCTTTGTCTTATTCTTATAAGTGTTTTATCATAAAATTCCTTCTTTAGAATTTTATTTAATGTATCTTCTGATGTTATACTTTGAATTTCATTTGCATATATTAATGATACTACTTCATTTTTTAGTAGTCTTGTTAATAAGTATAATATGTCGTCATCCAAAAATCCATAAGGAGTTGTGCTAAATGTTTGTAATAATGTTCTAATTGTCATTGGAATTCTGCAAGCATTTTTTTCTTCACAAAATTCCTTTATTGCCTCATAAGCCTTTTGATTCTCAAACTCTCCTGATTTCTCAACTTCGTTTATATTTGCATAGAATAATTCTTTAATATCTTGTACAGTGTAATTGTGCTTAATGTATGCAAATTTTTTATAGTTATTATTAACTAAAATTTCTAAAGCCTCATTTATTCTTTCTTTTGCTTCCTTTGAATTTATATTTTGTATATCCCCTGCAATAAAAATTTCTGCGTTATTTAAGTTCTCCTTGATGTTTTCTTTTACTCTCATTTCAGCACGTTCAGTTTCTCTTTGTTTTGCTCTTATAATTTCTTCAATTTGCTGTGTTTGAGAAATTCCACTCTTATCTCTCCTATATTGCTCAACTCTTAAGTAGTTTATTATTTCATCATATATTAATGTTGATATTTCCAATTTGATAAATAAGTAATTGTATTCTCTTGAAGATTGCATAATAATTTCTGTGTCATCTCTATCTGGAGATGTTGTTACAACTTTAATTCCTATTTCATACTCTTGTGAATATTTGATATTATCTATATATTTTGATAATGCAAAGTTTCTATTTTTATATGTAAATTTGCTGTCTGTATATATATAGTCAAATATTATTCTCTTTAAATAATTTGTTATTTCGCTTTGGTCTATTGCTATTTGTTTAATTTCTCTATCAATTTCTTGTTCTTCATCTGTTAAGAATTTATACTCATCATTGTTTCTTTGGATTAAAGTTTGAGCTTCTAGTCTTCTTAAAGCTTCTGTTACCTCATTTTTAATGGCAATTTTATCGTCTTTAATATTTGAAACATATAGCGTTGAGATATTATCAATATTTGTTGGTACTTCTTTTATGTTTTTCAATAAGAATAAAATTTTTAAAATATCAACATCTACTTGTTTTAATATATCACGATTTTTTAAATCATTTGCATGATTAATTACTCTTGTTATTTGTGGTTCCATCATGGTTTCAATAGTATCATAAAAACAATTAAAAGGAATTAATGCACCAATTTCTTTATCTTTATTAGCTTTTGCAGACTCTTGAAAAGCATTTATTAGGTTTCTTTCTCCATTTGACATATGCATGCCTGCAAATGCACTTTTTCTAATTGCAGTGAAAACATCTTGCAATAGTTTAAATTGATATGGAATAAATGGATATGTGTTTGCAAAATCTTCTGCATCATCATATACTTGTTGGTATGCAGCATTTTTAAAGGTTACTAAATTTCTAATTGAAGATTCTTCTTTTTCATACATCATTTTTAAAGTATCTTCTGCTTCTTTAGTTTTCTCCAACACTCTTTTCTTAATTACTTCATCAACATCAGAGCTTGATAAAGATAGTTTTGTATTAAATCTTCCCTGAATTTTAGAAAAGTCGTATCCTATTACATTTGTATAAGAATCAATCGCTCTTTGGCTTGTAACAATTACCCAAGCTTTTCCTCCACATTCTATTGCTAAATCTTCAACTATTGTTTGAAGGTTTAACATCATTGTGCTATCACTACTAATATATTGCCCAATTTCATCTACTAAAAATAAAACATGATGATTATTTTCTTTTGATTCTATGTATTCCCTTACTCTTTGTGAGAATTTTTCTATAGATAATGTATAATTTGCTTCTGTTCTTGAAATAATATTTCTTCCTTCTTCAATAGATTTGTTTAATACTTTTGAATAAGTCTCTGCAAACTCATCTTCTACCATTTGGATTGCATTTCTCTTGTCTTCCCAATTTTTTCCGTAAATTTTCTTAAATTCGTCTTTAAATTCTTCATACTTTCCTTCTTCAATAAGTATTCTTTCAATTTCAGCAACGAATGGTGTTGTAGATAAACCTAATTTTTCATTAAATACTTTCTCAAAAACGTCTAAAATCTTGTCTTTAGAGCCATTTATATTTTCATTTTTAGAATCTATATTGAATAAAATTACATCAGTTGGTACTTGGCCTGCTAATTTTATATCGTCTAACAGCTTTTTGTCACTTATTTTGTTATCAAAATAATCTACTGCTGGCTTTCCATTAACATTTTTGTTTTCTAATAAATATGATATTATTTTTAAGAAATGTGATTTACCACTTCCATAGAAACCTGAAATCCACACACCTATCTTTTCTGTTCTAGAATCAATTCCTGATTTGTATGCTTTAAAGAAGCTGTAAAAATGTTTTAATAATTCTTCTGTTACTACATATTCCTCAAGTTCCTGACTGATGTTATCTCCATCCATCATAATAACTCCTGGAATATTTCTTTCAATATTTTTTCTAAATAGTTTACCTATTTTTTCCATAATCTTCACTCCTTTATTTTCTACTTATTAATTGAAATGCCCTGTAATAGTTATCATTTTCAAATATATTAAATAGTTTGAAATATTGACCGCTGTAGGTTCCTGGGTAGAACAGTATTAGCGGATTATCTCTAATAACATTTTGTAAATTATTTAAGATAGTATGTCCTCTTACTATTTCATAGCTTTTACCTATGCCTGTTATTATAACTATATCATTTGGTTCAACTTTGTTTTTTATCTTTTTTATTAGTAAATCATTATTAGTTCCTATGCCTATAATTCTTGAAATTAAAACATTGAGTTGCTTAGTATTGTGCTTTTTTTCATATTCAAAACATTTGCTAAGGTATTCTTCCTCATTTAAGATTTCAATTATTAAATCATAAACATCAATAATTTTAATTTTTAGGTTGTCCTTCTTGGCAAGATATTTATATAGGTAATCTCTAATAATATACTCATCTTCTGGATCGTAGTCAAATATGTGAAAGTTAATTTCATTGGCTAATTTTTTGCTGTCGTATAGTTCTCCACTTGTAAGTTTTGGTGTTAGCTCTTGTAATCTATCGTTTAAACTTCTCATATAAGTCCTCCTATTGCTTTGGCATATTCTAAGTCTCCTTTTCTATCTAGCATATTTATGTATGTTTCTTTTAATAAAGGTCTTATAATTTTAAATCTATTTTTTTCCTTTATTACTAACCCAGAATCTTGCATTATTTTCATAATTACTTGCTTTAGTTTTGCTGATGTTTGTTCACTTTTTTCTTTTAATGTTGTACTTAAAGAACATTTTTCTTCATACCAATTATCAATGTCAAATTTCTCTATGTATTCTTTTCTCATTATTAATTTGTATTTGTAAACGTCTAATACAAATTCTCTTACTAGTCTATCTGTTTTCATAATTGTATATAATAGAATATATTTGCTATTATCTATGCTAGAATTTACAAATTCCTCCATCATATTTTTATCCATTACATTTAGTCTTCTAAACATTGGCGAATTTACCCTTGCAATGCTTTTTGCTGATTTATATTTTATTAGGTTTTCCTCAATATTTCTCCTCTTTAGTGTTTCTTCACTTTCTCCCTTTAATAAGTATGTGGCTAATGTTTTTGTTTCGTTATATAAAAAAGGTTCTGCGGTTAATTTTGCACTATAATCCCCCATGTACAAAATCTCCTTTCATTTTTTATGCCACTATTTTATCATAAATAGTGGCATTTGTATATATTTTTTGTATTTCTTTGTAAATATTCGCAAGTTTTTTGGTCTTTGTGGCATGTTATTCGCATGTATAGCTTTCTTCTAGCAGTATTTCACCTTCTAAGCTTTTTAAGTATATTTTGTTTTCATCTATTAGTAAGTATGTTCGTTCTGAACCATTTCGTGGTCTTGAAATTGAGCCTGGGTTTGCGAAAATTTTACCATTTTGTTTTGTTATCATTCCATAATGTGTGTGACCGCTTAAGAATATGTCTCCACAGTAGTCTGGTAGGTGGTATTTATCGTATAAGTGGCCGTGTGTTAGGGTTATTACTTTTCCGTTTAGGTTGATGTGTCTTATGTCTAGAAGTGCAAATTGTAATAGTTCTTCTATTCGGTCATTATCGCAGTTTCCTCTTACTGCTGAGATTTCTTTTGAGTATTTGTTTAATAGGTTTGCGACTTCGTCGTCGCTTATTGTGCTGAAATAACCGGCAGAAGTCACCTAGGATTAGAAGGCGGCTTGCGGATTCTTTGTTATATATTTCTAATATTTGTTTTAAGTGGTCAACATCTCCGTGGATGTCTGAAATTACTAGGGCTTTCATTGGTGTCACCTCACTTTTAGTGATTATAACATAAAATGGTGATTTTGTATCTGTTAAAATTTTTATCTAAACACTTTTTCCATTTCATTTGATAGTTTTTCTTTCTCATCCGAATCCAATGTATTTAGTCTTAACAATGGGATGTCATATTGGGCTAATATTTTGTCTTTTAACCTATCTCTTCTTTCCTGTGTTGTTCCTTCCTTATGGTAAAAATATCCATCAACTTCAACTGCAATTACCATTTTTTTGTCCATCTTATTAAAAATTACAAAGTCTATATGTGTCCATGTATTGTTTACAAAATTTCTTTCCTTCTCTTCAAGTTTCTCCCAGTTTTTTAACAAATCAGATAATGGTACATGAACTGCTATGTCAAGATTATTATAATTATTTTCTTTGATTATATCTTCAATTAGGCCATAAGTTAAATTTTCTGAATCGTACTCAGAAACTTTTTTCTTTCTTTTTAAATACTCCATTCTTTGTTTTCTATTTTGTTTATATAATAAATCATATATAGATTTTGTTTGACTCTCTTTTACCTCAAAATTGTTATATTGTATATATTTAATTAAATCATCTATATTTGTTCCTTCATTTTCTTTGTTTCCAGAAACCACAACCCTCAAATATCTTTTTGCACGTGTTATTGCAACATTTAGCATTTTTGGATCATCTACGAACTCACTAATTTCGTTATCCACTGTTGTTATTACAATCGCCTCTTTTTCTCTACCTTGAAATTTATGCACTGTATCAATTTGCACTTTATCTATCTTTTTTTCCAAATTGTTTTTTTGGTCTCTGTACGGAGAAATAATTCCAACTTCTTGGTTATCTACTTTATCACTAAGTTCTGGTAGTATTTCTTTTTCAATAATATCTATCTGTCTTTGATTATAATGCTCCCTAGCGAATTTCCCTTCTGGTGTAATAATAGCCTTTAGTATATCATCTTCACCTTTATCTTCTGTCATAATTATTAATTGATTATCATAAAATTTTTTGTTACAGAATCCTATAATTTTAGGATGGCACCTATAATGTTCCTGCAATAATGTGTGTGGAGCTTTTTTTATTGTGGTGCTAATTGATGATAAAAAACTATTATTTAAATAATCATAAGATTCGCCTATATTATATTTTTTTGATAATTCCACTATCTTGCTTTGATTTTGAGTTGTTATAACATTGGGTAACTGTTTTAAATCTCCTACAATAACTGCATTTTTTGCAGATGATATTGCTAGAATTCCCGTTATCAGGTCTACTTGAGAAGCTTCATCCATTATTATATAGTCAAAAACATAGTTTGACTTTAAACAATTTTTTATAGAATGAGTTGTACTTAATATTATTGGATATTCTTCATTGAATTGATTTGCCTGAATACTCAAATCTTCAATTTTAAATATTTTTCTTTTCTCTTCCCTGTTATATTTTTCCCCAAGAAAATCTTTAAATACTTTCATTGAATACTCAGTTAATTTTTCTAATTTATTTTCATCTTTTAGTGTTTGTAGTTGCTTCGTACATCCCTTTATTTCTTCGTTTATTTCATGTTCCTTAGCAATAAAGAATAATTTATCAAATATCTTCATTATATATTTTATATTTTTATTATAGAACTTTATATTTCCTATGCCATAAAACCAGATAGATTTTATTTTAAACAGTAAGCTTATTGGTCTATTATCAGCTTCAAGATTTTCACATTCCACTTTCAAACTCATAATTTGAGCTGAAGATACCTTTTGAAAACTTTTTATTTTAGGCATATTATTTAATTCTTTACCTTCTTGATTATTAAAGTATATTCGCTGAGTTTGTATTTGGCTTAGTTCATCCTTTAAAACCGCTATTCTATTTCTTAGTGAAAAAATCTTTACTAATTCATTATTTAGCTCAATTATTTTTTGCTCAAGATTTTTACTGTCCTTCAATTCGTTTTCAAATTTAGGATATTTCCCTGTTTGTTCTTTTATAAAATTTATTTTGTTTTCTTTTTTTCCAAGTTGTGCACACAAAAAATCTAATCCATATTTTTGTAGCTTTTCATAAACATTTTCAGTCGCTGAATTATTATTAGAGACAATTGCCACTGTTTGTCCACTTTTCACAATATTTGCTATAATGTTTAATATTGTCTGTGTTTTACCTGTTCCTGGAGGTCCTTCTATTATACTAATTTGATTTTCCATTGCTCTTTTTACTGCTTTAAGTTGGGATTTATTGGCACCAAATGGATATATTATTGCTTTATTTTCAATATTTTCTCCATTTATGTATTTTTGTGGATTTAGATAACTATATAGAGCTGTGTTTTTATTTATAAAATTTATTTTCTTATATTCTTTTGTGATTAATGCTGTTCCATCTTCTGTTTTTATACCTACAATTTTGGAAACTTCTTTAAAGTATTCAAATATATTATTTGATATTTTTTTATTTGTATCTTTGGGCAGTTTTTCTACAAGATAACCCGGAACTACTCTAGTAGTATTATCTTTAAAAAAGATTTTATAATAGTCATGGAAGAAAAGTATTTTTTTAAAATTAAATATGTATTCGTCCTGAATAACAATGTCATTTACATTTAGGTCTATTTCAGTTGGATCTTTGTAAAATTCAAAATCTCTTTTAGAGTATGTATATTCTTGTTCTGAAGAATGAAATATAATGTTAACTAGTCCATTTTGGTAGTAATATTTAATTATATCTTCTGTTTTGTCCTGTTTTTTTATTAATACAAGATATTTTTCTGTATTCATAATTTCTCCAATCTTGTTTGTTTTTTCTAGATTATATTATATCACTTGTTGGTAGGACTTTGTATTGTTTTGCGGTTTATTTTTAAATTTGTTGGTAACTTATGCGGGGCTTGGGATATAAGAACTCTCCGAGTAGTTTTAGTTTTCTGTTGGGAGTTGTAGTTTTCCTTTATATTTCAATAATTTTGTGAGTCTTGATTTTAAATGATTTTCTGTTATTTGTGGTTGCTTTTAAGGGTATTTGTTTCCAAAATGTCACCAACATTCAAAAATACTTATGACTCTATGCAAAAATGAAAAACATATTTTAAAACTTTGATTGTATTGTGGAAAAAAGTTTTTGTATTCAATAATCAAATTATTGGAAGTATTATTTTATAGATAATTCAAGAAAAGTAAATGATGATACTATGAAAGATTGGTTAATGTTAAAAAAAAAAGGTTTAGGCTCACTAACTTGTGAAGAAGTAAAAAACTATGGACTTATTTTGATGGGATTTCTGGGAAATTTTTAAGAAATATATTCCATAAAAATAAAAAATTATATTAGACAACAGTTAGAAATTCTTGACGATAATTTCTGGTATATTAGTTACTGGAATGATAAAAATTATAGGAATGTGGTTGTTGATATGATACAGTTACTTAGTAATAGTTCTGATTCATAAAAAAGCCCTATTGGGCTTTTTATATAAATTTATTGTAATTATTTAAATAAACTTCATTTGCTTCTTCAACAATATCCTCATTTTCATCATCAAATATTTCTATACTTATTGAAAAAGATTCTTCATTATATATGATATATTTATTTCTTCTATAAATTTTCAATGCAATTTCTCTTGAAAATCCAAATTTTTGTAACTCTATTATTTCTTTTTTATTAGTCCCATATGATAAATATTCATACCAATCATTATCTATAGACTCTATTTCCTTTTTCTTTTTGTATAATTCTGAAAACTTCGAAAAATAATTTTCAATTTTAAATTGAATTATTTTTTCTATTGTATCTAATGTATTATTAATAACAATGTTTATTTGTTCAGTATTACCTACATAATCAATTTTTTTAGAATAATCATATATAATTTTTGTCTTTTCTGCTTGCTTAATCGAATTATCAATAATTTGACTTATATATGCACCATTTATCCATTGATTTAAAATAGTTGCATAGTATTTTAATGCATTTTTATTTCCTAATTCATTTTTTGGTTCATACACATCCCATTTAAATTTACTATGTAATTTCTCTAAAAAGTTCAAAATAGTTTGATAATTTGCTTCTGTAGGATATTCTAATTCATCATCTATTCCTTCATTAACAGATTCAACTTGATCTAATGTTACTGGCATATCTTGTGGCACTTGTATACCTTTAAAATTATCTAAAATTTTATTTTTTGTACTTTTATCCATATATTTTTCAAATGATTTTACTATATTGCTTTTTCTTTCATTTATTATATCGTCAATCAAAACATTCATAATATATCTAGAAAAATCATATTCCGTATTGTTAGTTACTTTTACCAATTCAGTTTTACCTTGTTTTAAGTTATTCACTATATCTTTTTTTCTTTCTTCTGTTAATAGTATGTTAATTGATAATTCTCTATTAACTATTTCAGAATCTATCATTTTTGTACATTCTGTAACAGTTTTTATTCCATCTTTAGGTATTATAAAGACATTTCCACTTAGATTATATTTTATTCTTCCTACTCTTCCTATTAAATTTTTAAAATCTATGTCATTATTTAATATTTTTGAATTGTTTTTTACTGGAATAAATAAATTATCTGCCGGTAAATTAATACCTTCTAATAATGTACTTGTACAAAAAATAGTATCAATTTCTTTTTCTCTGTATAACTTTTCTATTTTCTTTCTTATGGAATTAGGAACATATCCAACATGATATGCTATACCTTTATCAAGTAAATCTACTAAGAAATATTGTTCATGTATCTCATTCTTGATATATCTCTTTACTTTTTCTATATTATTATTTTTTTGAATATTCCCTTTTCTACTTAATTTTAATGCATAATTTTTAGCTAAATCTATCGCTTCTTTTGGATTTTCACAAAAAACTAGATTTTTTTGTTGGTTTCCAAGTAATTTTAATATGTAATTAAGATTAAAATTATCTATTTTATCATAATAAATCTCTATAAATGATGATGATAAATCATTAAATATTCTTATATTTTTTCCATCATAATCAACAATATATTTCTGTTGATTTACTGGCGAAAATTCGAATACTTTATATGTTTTAGATAATGTTGTAGGCAATAGCTTTAAAAATTCATCAGGATTAGCAATTAAAGGTGCTGAAAAGAAAATCTTAGGAATATTAGCATATCCATTTAAAATGTCTATTATTTTGTAAAAATATACACTTCTTGTATCTTCATAAAACATTTTATGAGCTTCGTCTATAAAAACATATCCTATTTGCATTTTACTATTTAATAAATGGCTTAAAAATCTTTCTTGAGTGTATATCATTATATAATGACATTTTGATTCATTTTGAATTTCATGCCATGAATTAATAACTTTATAATTTTTGTTTTTTAATTGTTCTCCTAATTCATTAATTAATTCACTAGTAATTTCGCTTATTAAAGCCTTGGTTGGAACTACCACTACAAAATTATCTTTTTTATTGTCTTTTATGCTTTTTTGTATAAACATTTTTATTACAAACGTTTTTCCCATTGAAGTGGGCCCAGAATAACTGAAATATTTTTCTTTTTCTAACTTATTAAATATTTCTTTTTGATCTCGTATAAAGTATCTTTCATTCCCGCTTATATCAATTTTAAATTCTTGTTTTTCAATATATTGGTATACAAATTCTCTAATGTCGCTTTCATAATAAATTTCTTCATCCAAATTTCTATAATTATTAATATTATTTAAAACAGAAATAAAAGTAGCTGTTATATTTGTATTATCAGGATATAACTTTTTCAGTAATATAACAATATTTTGTGCTATATTTTTATGAAATTGTTCCTTTTTACTATTTGTTGATTTAGATAATAAATCTGCAAATCTAAGCAAATCTTTTATATTTACATCCTCTGTTACTAATTCTTTATCAATATTAAATTGTCTAATTGCATACACCTTTAGCAAATTAGTATATAGTTTTAATAAATATGCATTTTTTTCTAAATCTCCAAATATATATTCTCCAAGTTCCATTTATCCTCCTAATCTCCAATAGCCATATTTTTTAAGATTTTCTTCCTATCTTCTTTTGCATTTTTAAAAGGCATAACATAAACATAGAAAGAATAATTATTTAAGTTCTTATCTTTTATCTTCTTTTTCATATTTTTACAAATGTTCTCTATGTCTTTTTTCAGTCTTTCTTCTATTAAAACCTTACCCTCTGCATTACTTATACCATCCAAATTTAAACTTTTATCAATGCCATATCCAATAAAAATCCCAAATGCTTTTTGAATATCCATATCTTCGTCATCTTGTCTAGGAACTAAAATTTTTCTTATTTTTTCAACCTCATCTTCACTAAATGTTTCCTTAAAAATCTCCCTATTAACTAATTCTTTTTCAAAGTTCTCATTTTGCAAGTGAGTTAGTATAGAATCTATTGCGTCTTTTATCGCTTCCGATGAAGTTCCCTCAATTTTAGCTTCTCCAATTATATATTCAAAGTGTTTTTGCTTTTTTTCGTCTTCATACTCATATAGATAAATTCCATCTGTACCTTTTATATAATCACTAGCATTTGTTTTAAGTTCCATTTTGCTTAATAATTTAAAAGCATTCAATCTAGATTCTAAAAAAGTATATAATAAGAATTCACCTAACTCTCCTCCACTTCCACTATCATTATCATTTTTTATTTTTCTAAATTCTTTAATAGCTTTTATTGTTAAAGTTTGTATTTTATTTTTTTCACTTGCTTCTATGTTTTCTTTTCTTGAAAAAACATAATTTGTTATATTATTAGATAATAAATCAATAAGAGCTGTATATTCAAACTTATTGTTCATAATTTTTGTATAATACATTTCTAATTTATTATCGTTTGGCAAATTCAAATTTTGATCGTGCTTTAATTTCTTAAATACTTTTAAAAACTCTTCATCTTTACATGTTTTACTTAGCATTTTCTTCCCCACAAAATAACACTTTTGTTTTGAATTATACCATATTTTTACGAGAAATGCTAATTTTTGTAATATTTAATTATTTTTCGTCATTTTAATCACATATTTTTATTTTTTTATTAAAAGCTATTGACCCCTTATTTAAAATGTGGTATAATTCAATTCGAAAGGATGATAAAGCAATGGAGTTAAACAAAATCTTTTTGAAATCAAGTGAGGATATGTCAGAAATTCCAGACAAGAGTGTGGATTTGATTGTAACATCTCCTCCTTATAATATAGATATTAAGTATGGAAATACAACAAAAAACGGAAAAATACTTTCTAGTAAAGGTACTAAGTATAAAGATAATCTAGAAGAAGAAGAATATAGAAAAATGCTTTTGCAAGTTTTTAATGAATGTAAGAGAGTATTGAAAGATGATGGTTCCATTTGGATAAATATCAAAAACAGATATAAAAATGGAATCGTACAAACACCTTCTTGGATTGAAAATTATTTTACTGATATGTTTTTGAAAAATGTAGTAATATGGAACTTTGATTGGGGAGGTTCAACTAACACAAGGCTTGCTCCAAGATATGAATATGTATATTGGTATACAAAAAATTCAAATAATTACAAATTTAATCTAGAAGATATAAAAATACCAGCATTAAATTACAGACCAGATAGATATAAAACACAAAATAAAAATCCTACTGACGTTTGGAAAATATCAATGGTTTCTGGTAATTTTGCCGAAAGGACCTCTCATCCTGCACAATATCCTGAAAAATTAATAGAAAGAATAATTCTTGCAGGAACAAATGAAAACGATATAGTATTAGATCCTTTTATGGGCAGTGGAACAACTGCAGCTGTTGCAAAAAAACTTAATAGAAATTATTTAGGATATGAAATCGTCCCTGATTATATAAACATATCAAATGACAGATTATCTAAAATTGAATTAAAGGAGGGATTACATGATAAAATCAAATAATATCGAAGTGCAATTTGGTGATTGTAGAGAACTAATTAAAAAAATTCCTTCTGAATCTGTTGATTTAGTTGTAACATCTCCGCCATATAACATTGGAAAAAAATACGGCCAATATACAGATAAAGTAACTCTTGAAGATTGGGAAACTCTTATAAATGATATAACTAAGGAAATACATAGAATACTAAAACCTAATGGCAGTTTTTTTCTAAATTTATCTCCAATTCCCTATGGTAATTATAAAGAAATATTACCACTCCCATTTTTAGGTTATAATATTATGAAAAAAAATCATTTTTATATAAGAAACATTATTACATGGACTTTCAATAATATGCAAAATTGTACAAATAGATTATCTGGAAGATATGAAAACATCATTTGGGGAGTAAAAGACTTAAAAAACTACAAATTTAATTTAGACGACATTAGAATACCATATATAACAAAAAATGATAAAAGACTTACTGGTTCTGGCAGAAACCCCACTGATGTATGGTATTTTGATAGAGTAAACAATATGGTAAAAAAGAAAAACAATTTATCCCATCCAACCATTTATCCTATTGATATGATTGAAAGAATTATAAAAATGTCATCAAACGAAGGCGATACAATCTTTGATCCTTTTTTAGGTAGTGGAACATCGGTAATAGCTGCTGCAAAATTAAAAAGAAAAGGAATTGGTTTTGAATTAGATGACAAATACGAACAAGAGATACAATCAAGAATAAAAAATGAAGTGAAAAATTATGAGCAAATAAAAATGGAGCTATAGTTTTATAGCTCCGCATTATGCCTAAATACATCAGAATTTATAATAATCAATCTAGCTCTATCGTTATAAGTTTCTTCATTACTGTTTCCAGATTGATGTCTTAAAATACCATTTATAATACTTTTGAATTTTTCTAAAGGAAAAATCTTGTCGCCTTTCCAATTTTCATAATCATTTATTATTTCGTTTTTGGTTTGATTATTAATTCTATAGAATTCAAAATCATTATAACTATATATACCTGAAAAACTTTCTCCAGATGTTGATCCATCAATAGCTCTGTTAATCGGAGTAGAAACATCTACAGAATATTTATCTCCATCAAATATCAACTTAAAATCTTTTGTTTTTGATAATCCTCCACAACCGAGAAAATGAACTCTTTGAAATCTTTCCAATCCAAATTCATTTAACTGCAAATCATTAATTCTATAATCCCTTCCAGAGATACCTCCAATTGCTATATTTTTTGGTACGAAATCTAATTTACTTAAAAATCTATCAAACTGTTCTTTATTCCATTGTCCATTAACTATTGGCATTAATACATTAATAATTTCTGCCTCATTCATTTTTTCTTTCAAAATATTAAATAATTTATTGGTATATAATATCGATACATCCATCAATTCAATTTCTTTATCTTTATCTAATATATTTCTTCTTCTTTCTACTATTGCGTTATCACTTCGAACCTTAAAAGGATCTGGTATATCAAAGCAAACCGCCAAATTAATTTTAGATTCGACAATTATATCAGCATATTTTTCTAAAATAGAATTACTATCTATTATATTTATAAAATGTTCTATAATTTGTTCAGTGTCTAAATCTCCTAAATTATAATTATGATCTATGAAATTAACTATTTTAGCTGTCCCTGAATCAAGTATAATATTACTATTGTTTAATACATATTCATCATTTACATTTTCATACAACCAATTTCTTATATTAGTAATACCATTCCATCTTTCTCTTCTTAATATGCTTGTTGAGCTTTTATGATTAAAAAATATATCTCCAAACTTTAATAATATATTGCTTTTCAATTTTTCTGGCATATCTTCTTTCCATACTCTCTTTATTCCGTTCCAGTCACCTGCTCCTCCGCCAGCACTATAAATAAAATAATATTTCATTATTCTCCCCTCCTATATAATTTCCTTTATAATTCTAATAAATTCTTCAAAATCTCCCATTTGAAGCAGTGGAGAATAAAATTTGCCTAAATATACTGATTTTGGATTTTTCTCTTTGTCTCCTTCTCTTTCTTCTCTACTAAATTCTTCTCCATGTGTCAGTATATAATCTTTTACTTGTTCAGATGTTTCAAAAAACACTCCTTTCAAACATGGAAAATCAATCCAATGTAGATAAAATACAGGTCTTTCCAAATCAGATTCTATTAATTCTAATTGCGTAATTATCTTTTTATAGTCTAAAGTTACGCTTCCTTCATAACAATATCTATTTATCTTGTTTATAGCTGATATAAAAGGGGCTGAATGATATTTTACTTCAAAATATGCTGCAATCCCTCTATCTTTTTTTAATATCATGCAATCTGGATATTTTTTATTTGTTTTATCTGCTGGTAAAGCATTTATTTTTAATTTTTTCTTAAAGAAATCCATTAATATATCTTCAAATAGTTTTCCCATCATTAAATCATATTTAATCAAACTCTTATTTCTTGGATTCATATAGTAAGCACCACATTTTTTGCACATACCAGATAGTTCAGGAATTTCTTTTTTTAATTCCTTCACAGTTTTGATTTTTTCTTGAGTATTTTCTGAATACATTTTGTCTAAACACATTTTATTAAAATCATTATACTCAAATTGTCCTTCAAATAGTTCAATATGCTTAAAAAAATCACTAATTCTCTCTTTAGAAAATTCTAATAACTCTTCATACAATCCCATTTCATCATCTCCCGTTTTTTCCATATTTTATAATATCATAAAATGACATTTTTCTCAATAAATATACAAAAATTCCACATATTTTACTATATTTTCTCCATTTTTTCATCAATTTCTTTCATATTCTTCGCTTTTTGAAATTCCTTGTTTGTTTTTCCAAATAGCCACATTAAAAATAGACAAAGCTCTCTCTTTAGGCTCTGTCTATTTTTCTTAATTATTTTCTACTACCAATTACCTTATCTATTGCCTCATTATTCTCTTCTGCTATTTTATACATTTCTTCAACAATTTTGTTCAAATTTTCAATAATACTTTTTGAATCATTCATTCTATAACTCTCTGTTTTAACTGTACGATGTTTGATTTCTGGAAATATATTTCTCGTTTTTCCTTCATTATGTATCGCAAAAATTATTTTAACATTATTTCCAATTATTCCATCTTCGTTCCACAAAATCTCATAATGTATACCACTATACTGTTCATTTGTCCAGCTCTTCTTCCAAATTTGAATACATTTCCATTTGTTATTAGTATATACCTCAAAATTTTCGCCAAATTTACGTTTAACTATTTCTTCCAGCTTTTCTGCTATTACTTCAGATTGCTTTTTATAATTTGAAATCATTGTATCTATTATTTCTTGATTATCAATATATACTTCCACATCTTCTGTTATTTCTAATTGTGCCTCATTCATTAAATATCCCTCCACATGTTTAATAAAATCTTCTATAAAGCAATAGTTTTCTTGTTCTTTTAAATCATATTTTGTAACGATTTTAAGTATTTCTACTATTTGGCTATATGTAACATGTGCAAATTTTTCATTTACCATTATAGTAGGATTATATTTAGGTTTAATACAAATATACTTTATAAGTTTTATATTTCCTTCTAAATCTTTTTCATACTTAACTGATTGAATGTCATTTTCCATAGAATTTATCTTGTTTTCTATTACTATTACAAAAGTTGAAAATTCAATCTTAATATCTATCCTACTTCTCTCTGAAATAGCCTCTTCCAGTTCTATGTTTTCAAAATATGTGTTTTCATTTTCTAATAATTCACAAAAATTCTTCTCATCCTCTGGAATTTTAGAAACATTTAGCAATTCTTTTATGATCTTTGTTGTAGTATTTTGCGGGTTTAATAGAAATGCTAAACATTTTGAAATTGTTACCTCATCAAACTTTTTATTGATAATACTTAAAAATGTATTTGGCATCTTTTTTATTCTAATTCTTTTAAGTTTTCTATCTATTTTTTCAAGTTCAGCTTTCATCTTTTTCCTTCCTTTTTTATGCTCCTATCTTTTCATCTCATATTCTATCATAATTTTCTAGTTTGTTCCACTTATTTTGTTAAAATTTTTATGATATAATATATCAAAATAATTTTTAACAAAATCTTATGCAAGGAGGTAATACAGTGGAAATAATAGAATATGAAGATAAATATGCTGAAGAAATATCAAAAATTATTATACAAAATCTATTAGAAGTAAATTCAAAAGATTACGGCATTGAATTTGTTCAAAACTTTTCTAAAGAATATACACCTGAAGAAATTCGAAAAGTTCTTCCTAAAAGAACAAAAGCCTTTGTAGCTTTAGAAAATCACAAAGTTGTTGGTACAGCTAGCATTGATAAATCATGGTATAACGATAATGGAGAGTATTGGATACTGGCTGTATTTGTTGACACAGCTCACCACAAGCAAGGTATAGGTAAAATGTTAATTAATGAAATTGAAAAATTTGCTTTAACCATTCCTGCAAAAAAACTGGTAATTCCCGCCTCTATTACTGGATGTGAATTTTACCACAAATTAGGATATGAATATGCTAATAACAAAAAAGAATTAAACGAAGAGCAAATGTATATAATGGAAAAATATTTATAGCAGATAAAAAGTAGATGAATTAATATTCTCATCTACTTTTTATTATAAATTTAATATTTTTCTATAACTCAATTTCTCTTTCCTCAATTTTTCTCGCAAAATACCTATCATGTGAAACAAATAATATAGTTCCTGAATACGCCTTTAAGTTATCCTCAAGTATTTCTCTTGTTGAAATATCCAAATGATTAGTTGGCTCATCCAGTATTAAAAAATTGGTTTGTTTAATTACTAGCTCCGCAATTAAAAGTCTTACTCTTTCTCCTCCAGATAATTCTTTTAGCCTTTTAAACACATTTTCCCCGTAAAACATATATTTAGCTAAAAACGTTCTTGCCTGTGTTTCACTACCGCCAAAATTTTTCAAGAAGTAATCTAATATTGTATCAGATTCATTTTGAAACTTTATTTCTTGAGGAATATATCCAATTTTTACTGATGGATTTATTTTTATTTCTCCACTAAAATCATTATCCTTGCCCAAAATTATTTTTATCAAAGTTGATTTTCCAGAGCCATTTTTGCCTTTTAATTGAACTTTTTCTCCTCCAAAAACTTCCATATTGAAGTTTTTAAATATTACATTATCTCCATAGCTCTTGGTTAGGTTCTTTATAACTAAAATATCCTTTCCTGTTTTGCTACAAGAATTTATTGTAATCGGAAGTTTCTTATCTACTCTCTTTTCTATAACTTCAATTTTTTCTAATCTTTTTTCAATTGATTTTGCTCTTTTAAAGAACATTTCGTTTCCAGCAAGTCTTCCAAATTCTCTTAACTTTTTAATAGATTCTTTCATTTTCTCTATTTGTTTTTGCTGAGTTTTATATAGTTCAAACTCTGCTAATGTTCTTCTCTCATCTTCTTCAATAAAATATGAATAATTTCCAAAATAGATTTTTGTATGCCCATTTTCTAATAGCACTGTTTTAGTTGCGACTTTATCTAGGAAATATCTATCATGTGAAATTAAAAGTATTGTTCCTTTATACTCTATTAAGAAATTTTCTAGCCATTCAAGCATTTCTATATCTAGATGATTTGTAGGTTCATCTAAAAGCAACACATTAGGATTTTTCAGAAGAATAGTAGCTAAATTTACTATTGTTTTTTCTCCTCCACTTAATGTGTTATATTCCTTCTTTAAAAAATCATCATCAAATTTAAATCCTGAACAAATCTTTTTAAATTTTTCTTCTAATTCATATCCTCCTAAAGCAATATATTTTTCTTGCAATCTTCCATATTTTTGAAGAACTCGCTCTAAATTTTGATTTGGATTTGCCATTTCGTTTTCTAATTCTCTTAGCCTGTTTTCCATAAGTGTAAATTCCTTAAAGCTTTCTTTTAGGTAATTTTCAACTATTATATCTTCTTGTTCTTTTTCATATATTTGCTTTAAATAACCTATAGTAGCACCTTTTCTTATATTTACATTTCCGAGAGTCTTGTTTTTCGTCGCCACTAATTATTTTTAAAATAGTTGACTTTCCAGATCCGTTTTCCCCTATTAGTGAAATTCTCTCTCCTGTTTTAACTTCAAAACTCACTCCATCTAAAACATTTTTTAGGCCAAAATTTTTCTTTACATTATTTAATTCTATTTCTATCATTTTTTTATATCTCCTTATCTTATATTTTTTAAGAATAACGAGATATATTTGCTATAACTTCAAACTATTACAACCTATAGCAATTATCTCGTTGTAATAGCTACATAGCCGAAGCTTCTGTATTTTATTTTGTTCATAAAATTCTGTTTTTTATTCATGATTTTCCTCCTATAACAAAAATAACTCCTAGCTAATCGCTAGGAGTCTTCATTTTACTTGGTTGCGGGGGTAAGACTCGAACTTACGACCTCCGGGTTATGAGCCCGACGAGCTGCCAACTGCTCTACCCCGCGATGTTTTAACATAAATATTATACTACCCTAATGTATTAATGTCAAGCATTTTTTAAAAAAAGCCGTATTTTTTAATGTTCTTTTTATGTTTTTATTTGTTTTACTTTATATTATATGCCAGTGATGGAATTTTTATGCATATTTCCATCACATTATCTACTTTTTCTAAACATTATAACCTGAACTCTTTTTTTCTTTTTTGAATAATACGATACTGTTCCAAATACAAATAAAACCCCAAAACCAATTAGAATAATATTAGAATAGCCATCTATACATCCTGCAACCTTTCCCCAAGATTCTCCTGCTAATCTGCCTAATAAAATCAATGCTGTATTCCAAATAAGACTTCCTACTGTTGTTAAGGCTAAAAATGGTAACATTGACATTTTTGCCATACCTGCTGGAATTGAAACCAAACTTCTAATTATTGGTATGAATCTTCCAAAAAAAACTGCATATTTTCCCCTACTGTCAAACCATCTAAATGCTTTGTTAATATTTGTTTTCTTTAATCCTAATATTCTTCCACATTTTCCTTCAGTAAAGCTATAAATTTTTTCTTCACTTAAAAACATGCCCACCCAGTATAGTAAAATTGCCCCCAATACTGAACCTATTGTAGATGCAATAATTGCTCCAATAACTGTTATATCTGTAATTGTTGTTGCAAATCCACCAAATGTTAAAATCACTTCTGAGGGTATTGGTGGAAAAATATTTTCAATAGTTATTAAAAATACTATTCCTAAATATCCACATTTATTTATAGCCTCAATAACTATTGAATCCATATTTTCCCCCTTCCTAAAGCTTTATTGATACACATTGATTGTAGGTATTCTCAACACTTCACCTACATAAATTAAGTTTGGATTTGCAATATTATTTAATCTTACAATACTTTCTATCGTTACGCCATATTCTTGTGAAATTGCAGTCAATGTGTCTCCCCATTTTACGATATACAATTTATGACTACTATCATTTATGTCGCTACTGCTTAATATTGGTACTATTAAACTTTGCCCAGCATAAATTAAATTTGGATTTTCTATTCCATTTATTTTTGCTAAATATTCATAAGATGTGTTATATTCCATTGCAATTTGGCTTAGTGTATCTCCCCATTGTACTATTATTGTTTCTGTTTTTGCGTTTGTGTTTCCCGTTGTATGTTCTGGTATTGGTGATGTATCTGTAAGTAAAACTCCACTTGTAAAATAGTCTCTATCTACATAATCGCCTATTCCACTAATTTGGCCTTCATCAGTATATTGAAATCCATCCCATACCTGCCAATTTCCGTTTCCTGGTTCAGATACATAATAGTCTGCAACCCATATAGGATATTCACTTGCAAGCTTACTTGAGAAGGTGTAAGCTGCATTATATGCATCACTATATATTATAGCTTTTTTTCCACTTACCCTTTCTACCTCTGCTAAAAATGCTTGTGATATTTGGTTAATTTCATAATTGCCAAGTCCTTGAAAGCTTTCAAAATCCATTGCTAATCTGCAATCTACATTTAAGTTTTGAATTACAGAAACAAAGAAATTTGCCTGTTCAATAGCCTCACTTACTGTTGTTGCAGTTAAATAATGATAAAAACCAACTTTAATTCCTACTGCTTTTGCTCCATTATAGTTTCTCATAGCATCTGGATCTTCATAGCCACTCCCCTCACTTGCACGAATATATGCAATGTCAATTCCGGAGTTACTTACGTCTACCCAGTTGATTTCCCCTTGCCACTCACTTACATCAATTCCATCATAAATTGTTGAAGTTGATGGTGGAAAGGCAGAAACTTCTGTGCACAAAAAACATACAATTACAAAAGTAAAAATTGAAATCAATACTCTTATTTTTTTCATAACATTCCCCCTGAACCAATTTTATGATTGAAGTTTAAAAATATTCTTTTTAGATATAAAAAATAAAAGGCATTACAAAAAGCCTTTTATTTAATATATTCAAAATAACCAATATTATTTATTTTCAATTATATAAGTATTGTTTGTATTATTGTTTTTTTGTTCATGAGCTTCATTAAAAGGATGTGCAACATACCCAGCAAAAAATCCTAGTAAAAATACTATAATAAGAACAACTATTGTTTTTAAACTTTCTTGTTTATTATATATTTCTTTATCATACACTTTCATACTTATCACTTCTCTCTTTTAAATATATATATATTTTACTTCATTATATGAATTTTTGCAAGTCCATTGTTATTTTTATTTTATAAAATATTATTATTCTATCCAGTTTTACTAATTATATCCTTTTTCATTTTACTCATTATCTTTTTTTCTAGTCTAGATATATAACTTTGAGATATTCCGAAGCATATCTGCTACTTCTTTTTGTGTTTTCTCAACTCCGCTTCTAAATCCAAATCTTAATTCCATAATATTTTTCTCTCTTGAATTTAGCTTAAGTATGGCAGCCTTTAAAAGAACTCTATCAACCTCATCCTCCATTGCTCTTGATGTAACATCATCATCTGTTCCGCAATATATCGGATAAAAGCAATTCGTTTCCATCTCCATCTTGATTTAATGGTTCATCTATTGATATTTCTCCTTTTGTTCTGTTACTACGCCTCAAATACATCAAAATTTCATTTTCTATACATCTTGATGCGTATGTTGCTAACTTAATATTTTTACCATTATTAAAAGTGTTTATTGCCTTCATAAGACCTATTGTACCTATTGATATTAAGTCTTCTATTCCTATTCCTGTATTTTCAAATTTTTTTGATATGTATACAACTAATCTTAAATTATGTTCCACTAAAATTTGTCTTGCTTCAAAGTCGTTTTGTTCTAATCTTTGTAGCATTATTTCTTCTTCTGCTGCTGGTAAGGGTGGTGGCAAAGTCTGGTTTCCTGCTATATAATATATTCCATCATCATTATCAATTTCTCTTGCTAAAAAACAGCTTTTAATTTTATTTTTCAAAATCTCTAAAATATCCATCTTCTCAAATTCCTCCCTAAAGGACTAACATTTTCATTTGTTCAAAATGTCTAATCCCACTAATCCTGCGTATTTTCCGTTTTTGCTTAGTTTTCCGTTATATATTCCAACAATAACATCTGTTATTTTGTGTTCCATATCTTCATAATAAATTTTCACATTGTCAACCTTTATTCCAAGTAATAATCCATTTTCTTTTCCCAAAGATTTAAAAGGTATTGCTCGTATTTTGGCTGAAAATTCCCCTAGGTGAATATTATCTCCGTTGATAATACTATCAATATTGTCTAAGATATTGTTTGGAAATATATCTTTCAGTTTTTCTTTTTCAACAACAATTACAGGCATTTTCGTAATTGGTTCTCTTAAAAAATTTCCTGTATCAATTATTGCTGTTATATCCACATATTTTTCTTTTAAATATATTTTCACATTACAATACATATCATTTTTACTCATTCTTCCTTTTATGTTTTTAAATGCTATTGTAATTATTAAAAATCCTACTATTCCTCCTGCAAGAATCATTTTTATTGGATATGTTCCTATTAAAACTCCATCTTGAAATAAAATATCTTGTGGTCTTACAAAGTACAATAAAGCAAATGCTACACCACCAAATGTAAATGAAGTTAAATAAAAAATTACAACGTGTTTTATAAATGATTTAACAGTTGCTGGCTTAAATGCTACATATACTATTGCGAAGGATAACATTATTTTTAAAATAACATTTGAATAAATTTCAATGTGTGAAATATATATTATTATTGCGTATATTGCTCCTATAGTACTAGATATAATGTTTCTTAAAATTCTTGTTTTGTCTTTTAGAATAACGTCTGTCGCGAGTAATATTATGCTATTCATAAAAACATTTTCTAAAAAAATTACATCTATATAGAGTGTCATTTTTCTACCTCGCCACATATTGTACTACTTTTAGTTTGCAAAGTCTGTCATTTGATGCACACGAAAAAAAGAAATAATCTACCTAAATAGACTATTTCTTTTTTTATATTATTAAAAAACATTTAATTAGATTTTATTTCCTTTTTTTCTTAAGAAAGATGGTATATCTAAATCATTTTGATTATCCATTTTGCTGTCTTGTGATGTTGGTATTGAGTTAATTTTTTTGTTCCAAGTATTGTTTACTAGGTTTTCAACACCTATTGTAGATATATTATCTTCTTTTTCAAAACCTGTTGCAATAACTGTAATTTGGATTTCATCTCCAAGGCTTTCATCAGTTACAACACCAAATATGATGTTTGCTTCAGGATCTACACTGCGTTGTACAAGTTCTGCTGCTGTATTTGCTTCTTGTAATCCAAGGTCTGGTCCACCTGTAATGTTTATAATTACTCCTCTTGCTCCTTCTATTGAAGTTTCTAGTAATGGACTTTGAATTGCTTGTTTTGCAGCATCTTCAGCTCTATTTTCTCCACTTGCTCTACCTATACCCATGTGTGCCATACCTGTATTTAGCATTACTGCTTTAACATCTGCAAAGTCTAGGTTTATTAATCCAGGTACTGAAATTAAGTCTGATATACCTTGAACACCTTGTCTTAAAACGTCATCTGCCATTTTAAATGCTTCAACTATTGATGTTTTTCTATCTATAATTTGTAATAATTTATCGTTTGGAATTACAACTAATGTATCAACCTTATCTTTTAAGTTTTCTATTCCTCTTTCTGCTTGGTTAAGTCTCTTTTTTCCTTCGAAAGTAAATGGTTTTGTAACAACGCCTATTGTTAATATTCCTAATTCTTTTGCTGTTGCTGCAACTATTGGAGCTGCTCCTGTTCCTGTTCCGCCACCCATACCAGCTGTAACAAATACCATATCTGCACCACGTAGAACCTCTGCTATTTCTGATTTACTTTCTTCAGCTGCTTGTGCTCCTATATCTGGATTAGCTCCTGCACCTAAACCTCTTGTTAATTTTTCACCTATTTGTATTTTTGTACTTGCTTTTGATTTTAGTAAATCTTGTCTATCAGTGTTTACTGCTATAAATTCTACACTTTTTATGCCTGATTCAATCATTCTGTTTATAGCATTATTTCCTGCTCCTCCTACTCCAACAACTTTTATTAATGCTGTTCCATCCATCATATAATTATTTTCTTCGTAATCTGATTCCATCATAATGCAAATTCCTCCCTTTCTTTTATCTATTTATTTAAAATTAAAAACTTAAGTATAGAAGAATTCTTTAATTCTTTCTAATATAGTTCTCATAAAATTTTCATTTGATTTAATATCTATTTTACTTGCCACATTTTTTGCATAAGGTCTATTTGATACATATTTTACAAGTGCAAAACTTGATCTATATGCTGGTTTTATTGTGCTTATCATCCTTCCTGTTGCTATTTTTACTGGTATATTTAGCACAATTTTGCCTGCCACATCACTTTTGCTTATACATGTGATGCCTTGTCCAGTTAATATAACATTGTTAATATTTGTCTTAATTCCCAAACTTGTTATTTGTTTATTAATTAATGAAAATATTTCTTCAATTCTTGCTTCTATAACCTCTATTAATTCTGAACTTTTTATGGTTTTATTTTTTTCATCGCCTTTATATGTAGTAAGCATTATATCTGTATCATTATCTATAAATGATTTTAATGCTAATGCGTATTGTTTTTTTAATCTCTCTGCTTCTTCTTCAGTTATATAGAAAACTTGTGCTATGTCATTTGTAATACTGTCTCCGCCTAATGGTATTGTATTGGCATACATAAATGTATTTCCATTAAATACTCCTATATCAGTATTTCCTGCACCAATGTCTACTATCATTACATTGTCTGTTAGTTCATTAACATCTAATATTAATGATCTTTGTGCTAAAACATTTGGTACAATTCCATCTATTTCAATATTTGCTTTTCTAAAAATATTAGTTAATTGTCTTACATAATTTTTATCAGCAAGTATAACTTGTCCACTAACTGTAACTGTAGAACTTAAAGCTCCAACTGGATCTTCTACAACTCTTCCATTGTCTAGAGAAAACTGATTTTTAATTATATCTATAATTACCTTGTCTTCTGGTAAATCTATATCTCTAAGCTGTAACATAGCAGAGCTTACGTCTTTTGAAGTTATACCAGCAAATCTATCTTTTGCCTCTTTAACTATACTATTTTGAACTATTTGCACATATTTACCTGGTATAGTTGCATAAGCTGAATTAATTTTAATATTACTTTGAGCTTCTACTTCTGTAATTGTTTTTTCTATTGCAGAGGCTATTTCATCTTCATCTGTTATCTTAGTTTTTTTCATTCCAAAGCACTTACATTCTGCTGTTGCAATAATTTCTAATTGATTAAAATTATTAATTTCTGCAATAACACTTGATACTTTGGAGGTTCCAATATCTATACCTACAATTATATCCCCGATAGCCAAAATACTTCCTCCATCTTTTTTTTTACAGCTATAATAATATTATGTTTTTTGAAAAAAGTCAAGAGTATTTGTTATATTTTTGTAATATTTTTGTAATAATGTTGTAATATATTTAAGCAAATATTCTTGTGTCGTTACTGGCTGTTTAAGTTTGTTGTTTTATAATTTTTTATGAATTTTTTTAAATATTAAATGCTATTATTCCTAAAATAAAACCTATAATATTTCCAACAAATCCTATTCTACCTTTATATAATTTATTTGATTCTGGTATTAATTCTCCTGAAATTATATAAAGCATTGCACCTGCTGCGATTGCTAAACAAATGCTAATCATACCTTTTGATATTTGCCCTGCTAATGCTCCAAAAAATGCTCCTATTCCTGTTGTAACACCTGACAGGAACGTGTAGTTCAAAGCTTTTATTTTGCTCATGCCTCCATTTTTCATTGGAATTGACATAGATAATCCTTCTGGTATATCATGTAGCAAAATTGCAATGGCTAGTGAATACCCAAGCTTGATTGATGCACCAAATCCAGAGCCTATTGCTAATCCTTCTGGAAAGTTATGTAATGCAAGACCAATACCTACTATAATTCCTGTATTTAGCAATGAATTGTTTCTTGTATTTATATTTCTTTTTTTAACTACACTATCACAAAGGAGCATTAATATAACTCCGCTTAATGTTCCAATTATTGTTCTTGCAAGACCTGCCATTTCTATTGCTTCTGGAATCAAATCAAAGCATATTATTGCCATCATAAGGCCGAGCTGCAAGTTGCAAAATAAAGCTTAAAAACTTATTTGAATTTCTTTTCCAGGTAACACCAATTATTCCACCTATTGTTGTACCAAAAGTGCCAAAAAATAAACCTACCAATGTAGTTTTAAGTAAATAATTCATATTTATCCTCCTAAACTTACATTAATAGGTTACTCATGTACGCTTGTACTTATTACTTTTATTATTCTTTTACTTCTGTTGTAGCTTCTTCTGTTACTGTATCTACTGTTTCTTCTACAACTGGAGCTTCTGTTTCGATTGCTGGTGCTTCTTCTGGAGCTTGAGCTTCTTCAACAACATCTTCTTTAAGTGTTATTTCGTTTGTTTCAATTCTTGCTCCTACTTGTTCTCTTGTCTTAGCTGATTTACCAACTCTATCTCTTAAATAGAATAATTTTGCTCTTCTTGCTTTACCTACTCTAGTTACTTCTACTTTTTCAACTGCTGGTGAATGGATTAAGAATGTTTTTTCAACACCAACACCTGATGCTATTCTTCTTACTGTAAATGTTTTATTAATTCCTCCACCTTGTACTTTTATTATTGTTCCTTCAAATATTTGGATTCTTTCTCTGTTTCCTTCTTTTACTCTTACATGAACTTTTACTGTATTACCAACCTTTAAATCTGGTATTTTATTTTTCATTTGTTCATGTTCTATTGATTTTATGATATCCATTTGATATCCTCCCTTCCTATTTATTTTTTTATTAAATCTGGTCTTTTTTGTTTTGTTATTTCTAGCGATTTTTCGGCTCTCCATTCATTTATTTTTTTATGGTTGCCGAGATTTAAGTACCTCTGGCACTTCTCTTTTTAAGAATATTTCTGGTCTTGTATATTGTGGATATTCCAATAAATTATTTGTAAATGATTCCTCTTTAGTTGAGTCTTCACTTAATACTCCCTCAACATATCTTGAAACACTATCTATTAATACCATTGCTGGAAGTTCTCCACCGGGTTAATACATAATCTCCTATTGATATTTCTTCTGGAGCAATTTCATCAATAACTCTTTGGTCTATTCCTTCATAATGTCCACAAATTAAAATTAAATGTTCTTCTTTACTTAATTTTTGAACTTTCTTTTGATTTAAAGTTTTTCCTTGAGGTGTTAAATATATAGCCTTTGCTTTACTTTCATAAACACTTTGGTAAGCATCATATACAACATCCGGTCTTATTACCATTCCGGCTCCTCCACCGATATGGTGTATCATCTACTTTTTTGTGTTTATCTTTTGAAAAGTCTCTAATATTTACTAAATTTATATCAATTATATTTTTATCAACAGCTCTTCCTATAATACTTTGTTTTATAGGTTCGAAGCTTTCTGGAAATAATGTTAATACATCAATTCTCATATTAAACCTTCCATTAAATGTATTACTATTTTTTTATTTTTAACATCAACGTCTTTTATGACATCTGCTATTGCGGGAAGTAAAATTTCCTTACCTTCCTCATTTTTTACAGTATATACATCATTACTACCTGTTGGGAAAACATCTACAACTTTTCCAAATTTTTGATTTTCCTCTGTGAATACTTCACATCCTATTATATCAATAATAAAATATGAATCTTCATCAAGTTCAACTGCATCTTTCCTATTTATTTTTATATAGAAATTCTTATACTTCTCAGCCTCTGTAATATCATCTATACCTTCAAGTTTTAATAGTACCATATTTTTAACATATTTAACTTCTTGAATTTTAAATTCTATTAATTCCTTGGCTTTTTGAATGTATACTGTTTCTAATTCTTCAAATCTAGTAATATCATCTGTTAAAGGCTTTACCTTTAAAAATCCCTTTAAACCATTTGTATTTACTATTTGACCAATTTCTAAATATTCTTCCATAACTTATCCTATAAATTCTACAGATACTCTTTTTTGTTCTTTGGCAGCTAAAGCTTTCATAACTGTTCTTATAGCACCAGCTATTTTGCCTTCTCTTCCAATTACTTTACCCATATCTGTTTCAGCTACTTTTACTTCGTAAACAACTGATTTTTCTCCTGCAACTTCTTTTACAGAAACTTCATCTGGAAATTCTACTAAGTTTTTAATGATTATTTCTAATGTTTCTTTCATTTCAGCCTCCTACTTTTCAATTAAACGCTTTACAGTATCTGTTGGTTTTGCTCCATTTTTAATCCATTGTTCAACTTTTTCTTTGTCGAAATTAACTTCAGATGGATCTGTCATTGGATTATATGTTCCAATTTGTTCAATTATTTTTCCATCTCTTGGAGATTTAGAATCAGCAACAACTATGTGATAGAATGGTGCTTTTTTCTTTCCTACTCTTTGTAATCTTATTTTTACCATTTTAAATTCCTCCTCTTTTATTTATATATATATAAAGTTTAAAAAATTAATAACTATTTTAAGTTTTTAAGGCTGTTCATATCTAAGCCTTTTAAAGCGTTTTTCATGCCACCTTTGCTGTTTTGCATTTTCTTCATAAGTTTTTGAGTGGTCTCATAAGAACTTATGAATTTATTTATGTCTTGTACTGTTGTTCCGCTTCCCTTTGCTATTCTTTGACGTCTGCTTGCATTTAAAAGTCTTGTATTTTTCTTTTCCTTTTTAGTCATTGAACAGATTATTGCTTCGATTTTTACAAATTCTTTATCATCAACTTTTATATCTCCAAATTTGTTCATACCTGGTATCATTTTTAAAATAGATGAGAATGAACCCATTTTTTTCATTTGTCTTAGTTGAGATAAATAATCATCTAAATCAAATTCTTGTTTTTTTAATTTTTTCTCAAGTTTGATAGCTTCCTCTTCATCAAAAGCTTCTTCAGCCTTTTCTATAATTGAAAGCATATCTCCCATTCCTAAAATTCTTGATGTCATTCTATCTGGATGAAACTCCTCTATATCACTTAGTTTCTCACCAGTTGCTGCAAACTTTATTGGCTTTCCTGTGATTTTTTTAACTGAAAGTGCAGCACCACCACGAGTATCGCCATCTAACTTTGTTAAAATTACACCATCTATACCTAGTTTTTCATTAAAGGTTTGAGCTACATTTACTGCATCTTGACCTGTCATTGAATCAACTACTAATAGTATTTCATGTGGTTTTACATTTGTTTTAACATTTTTTAACTCCTGCATTAAGTCTTCATCAATATGAAGTCGACCTGCGGTATCTAGTATAATAACATCATTTAATTTTGAATAAGCCTCTGATATTGCCTGTTTTGCTATTCGCACTACATCTTTTGAATTTTCATTAGCATATACTGGAATATTTAAACTTTTACCAACTACTTGTAATTGTTTAATAGCAGCCGGCCTGTATACGTCGCATGCTACAAGTAATGGTTTTTTCCCTTGTTTTCTTAATAGATTTGCAAGTTTACCAGATGTTGTAGTTTTACCAGAACCTTGAAGTCCAACTAACATTATAATTGTTGGTGGGTTTGGAGTAAAATTAATTTTACTTGTTACCCCGCCTAAAAGTTCTGTCATTTCATCTCTTACAATTTTTACAACTTGTTGTCCTGGTGTTAGAGATTTTAATACATCTTGGCCCAATGCCTTCTTTTCTACCTCTGCAATAAAATCCTTTACAATCTTATAATTAACATCTGCTTCTAGTAAAGCCAACTTTACCTCTCGCATTACTTCTTTTAAATCATTCTCGGTAATTCTTGCTTTACCCCCAAGCTTTCTTGTTATAGCTTGTAGTCTTGTAGATAATCCTTCAAAGGCCATTTTGTATATCCCTCCATTTTTCTCTTTTTAAAAATAAAATTTACACAACACAGTTAAGTTCAGTTTTAATATGTTCTAATATTTCTGCTATTTGTTCATCTGTAAACTTTGTTTGAATTTTTGTAAGCTCTGATAAGATATTTGCTATTTTTTCTTCTTGCTTCATATTTTTTTTCATAATTCCTAGCTTTTCTTCAAATTCGAAAAGTTTATTTTCCCCCTT
>ERZ773235.725-NODE-725-length-40106-cov-11.689221_pt1 | contig 40106 bp, 42 predicted proteins | sample MGYA00580522_ERZ773235 | MGnify/ENA primary metagenome ERZ773235 (study PRJEB29015, sample SAMEA2737797) | human gut metagenome | biome: human gut; feature: human-associated habitat; material: faeces | place: China | collected 2012 ...
CTCAATTGGCAGAGCAGCTGATTTGTAATCAGCAGGTTAACGGTTCGAGTCCGTTTATCGGCTTTTTTCTTTTATATAAATATATGAAAGAATATGGATGGATTCCCGAGTGGCCAAAGGGGACAGACTGTAAATCTGCTGCATCTTGCTTCGGTGGTTCGAATCCACCTCCATCCAGTGCTATATGAAAACAGGAAAATATTTTGAAAATGTTTTTAGTAAAACCTCGATATGATCGGGGTTTTTGCTATTTAAACAATTCTTGAATTTGTTGTTGACCTATGATATATTAATCATAACCGAACGGTCGTTTAATATTAAAAGAAAGAGGGGAATTCATATGATCAAAAAAAATATTAAAAAACGAACAGGAATTAAGGCACTTGGTCTGGCCTTATTATTGATGATGGGACTGATACCGACAGGGGTATCTGCAGCAGAGAGTAAAGATGATATCCTACTAATAGGAGGAATGGGGGTATTCAGTGAAACTAAATTAGTGCAAATACCGAATTCATCAAGAAAAATGCTGGTGATGTCCCTTGATAACGGTGAAAATGCTGAGGGCAATAATGGGATTTACTACAGCATCGAGACTTCTTATGGTACATTTTCTGTTCCGCACCTATTGAAAGATGATACGACCTGTGATATGCAGCCGTATGTATATGCGGACAGCCATGCATCGAATGATAACAACATAATTATTACCTGGACAGATGCAAATAAAGAAATTATGAAAGCCAGTAGCAATGAGAAGATGGAGGAGGCGAAGGCGAAGGTGGCGGGTTCTATGCGAATATCCATTGCAGTTATGAACTCACAAACCTTGGCACCTTCGTTTGAACCATATACATTCACGGGCAGTGATTCGGATGATGTCTGTCATTATAATTCCCGTGTGACGAAGGTTGGAAACAAGGTGCTGATTACGTGGGTTGTCTGCGAGGATGTTAAGAATGATGCCGGTGCATATTCGATAGAAGGTCTGTATTATGATCCGGAAGCAAACAGCTTCTCTACCAATGATAATGCAACGGATGAGAACGGAAAGCTGCTTCCTATGGTTTTTGCGGAAAATTGCAATTATATTTCTGCATATTCTGTTGCCGAAGTGGACAATGCAATCACGGTTCTTTTTGAAGAAGCGACAGATGGCACGCGGGTCTCTGACGTGCTTTATAATATAATTTACAAGGAAGGCTATTGGCTTGATCCGGAACCGGTGAAAACAAAAGAGCTGAATTTAGCCACATTTGGTAAAGGTACAGTTCATAATATTGTAGCAGCGGATACAGATTCCTCTATTGTTGAAACAGATTTGTCGGAATTAGACTATTACCATGATGGCAATATATTCAGAATCAGCGGAAGTCCCGATAGCTCGACAGGTTTAAAGACAGACACGATCGCGGATGTATCCGGAACGGGAGATACAAGATATTCGGTTATCTCTAAACAAGGCTCGATCGCTTACATTTCAGCGCGAGAATATACTTCCCTGAAAACAGATAAAACGGAAGTCACGATTGGCGGCAAAAAATATACAAAAACAGCGGATGGAAAATGGATTGACGAGCAGAATAAGGAGTGTGATCTCTGCCAGGAAGATATTCGGTTGTATTATTATAACAGTGAGGCTGACAAGTTCATGTTGCTTCCGCTTAAGTTGCTTGGGGGTAATGAGAATGCTTTCGCAACGGCACCGGGAATGATTCTTGACGATTCCGACCGTCTGGATGTTTTATGGAACAGAGGTGATATAGAGGGTGGAAGCTTCGAGCTAGTCTATACCGTATATGAACAGCCGGAATTACTGAAGGCGGACTATCAGGCGGTGAAAGAAGCGATTCGTAAAGCAGATGCGTTAAATCAGGATGATTACGTTGATTTCTCAGCGGTGACAGAAGCAATTGAAGCAGTTGAATATAACAAGGATTACACAGAACAGGCAACGGTAGACGGATATGCAGAGGCTATCGAGAATGCAGTGAAAGCTCTGGTATTGCGTAGTGCAGATTATACAGCGGTCGATGCTGCAATTGCCAAGGCAAGGGCGCTGAATGGAAATCTGTATAAAAACTTTTCTGATGTTACAGCAGCAGTAAAAGCCGTTGATCGAAACAAAAACTTTAAAGAGCAGGCGGAAGTGGATGCAATGGCACAGGCAATTGAGGATGCTATTGCCGCATTGAAATACAAGGATGCGGATTACAGCAAGGTTGATGCAGCGATAGCGAAGGCAAAGGCATTGAATAAGAATGATTACAAGGATTTCACGGCGGTGGAGAAGGCGATGAAAGCGGTTATCCGGGGAAAGAATATTACAGAGCAGGCAGAGGTGGATGCAATGGCACAGGCAATTGAGGATGCAATCCATGCGCTGAAGAAAAAGCCTGCAGATCCGAAACCGACGACAAGCGAGGCAGAGGAAAGTACAGAAACAACAGAAACGAGTGCAACAGAGACAACGAGTATGGCAGAGACAACAAGTACGACAGAGACAGCAAGTACGACAGAAAAACAGGGTCAAGCAGACGGAAAAGTCCCGCAGACCGGTGATAACAGTAACCTTATGCTGTGGATCACATTGCTCTTTATCAGTGGTGGTATGCTGACCGGTATGACTGTATTTAAGAAGGAAAGATAAGAAAGAGGCAGATACATGAAGATGACAGAACAGCAACACAACGAGCGGAAAAAAGAGATTATGGAGAAATGCTTTGAATGTTATGCAGAAAACGGTCTGACCGGTACAGGAATTAAGGCATTAGCAGAAGCCTGTGGATGCACAAAAGCAAACCTATACTCTTATTTCAGAAATCTTGATGAGCTGATTACTGAGTCGACAGCCTACTGCATGACCAAGGTTGAGGATGAATTCATGCAGAAAGCACCAACAGATCCTAAGGATGTTATGCGGTTTATTGAGGAAGTACCTTATTGGACGGCGAGAGAACACGGAAAAAAATACCGGCTGATGTATCAGATTTACACCCACCCGAAATATATTGAATATGGTAAGAAGTTTTTTGAGGAGGTAAATGAGCGATATACCGAGTATGCAAAGCAGCTGGAGCCAAAGATCGGAATTCCGTATACAACGATAACGCCGCTGATTTTTATATTTGTTCGCGCAAGTGTACATTATGCTATGTTTGGTGACGAATATTATTTGAAATCTCAAATGGAGGTTTTAAAACAGGGAGTGGTATTGTTTGAGGATAAATACCACTCTCGCCCATGAGAAAATCGGGAAAAATCTCCTTCTGTAAAAATCGAGAAGAATTCTGTAAAAAGAAATTGTAAAACGGAAACGGATGTGATATAATAACTGCTGCTGGCCCAGATAGCTCAGTTGGTAGAGCAGAGGACTGAAAATCCTCGTGTCACTGGTTCGATTCCGGTTCTGGGCATGAAATCAAGGAACTCAATCTTTTCATAAGGTTGGGTTCTTTTTTGTTATGGAATTATAGCATAGATAATATAACACCAAGTCACATTTAATAGTTGAAAATAGAATTTTCTAGATTTCTATAATGTTTGATGGTAAAATATAAGGTATAATGCAAATATCAAATGAGGAGAAGGAGAATTTGTTATGGAAGATGAGAAGGGGAAGATTTGTCCTAATTGTGGCGAGGTGTTGCCGGGTGATTCTTTGTTTTGCGTGAAATGTGGGACAAAAATTGAAGAAAATCAGCAAGTAAAAACGAGGAATTCAAAGAAAAAAATAGGAATAATAATCGGAATAGTATTATTATTTGTTATTGCTGGCTTTGTTGTCCATGCAATAAGGACATCTAATTTGAAGAAAGAGTTAATGCGTGATTGGGAAAATGTGAAAGGAGAAAATGGTTCTTATATTTTGTGTATTTTAGATTTTTCAGAAGATGAAATTGAATACAGGGTTGAAACAGGATATTTTTGGCTGGATACGACAATAGGTACATTAGAGTATAAGGTTATTGGCGGCAATACGATAAAAGTAAAACAGTATGAAAAATGGAAAAAAATTACAGTCAGATTTAATGAAGATAAAACTATGATGACTTTAACACCGGCATTAACAAATGTTGATGATAAAGAAGAGTGGTTCAATTTTGATTGATTAGGGAGAAAAGGGAGAAATAATTTAAAAATAATATTATTGAGGAGAAAAGATATGGATGAAAAAAATATTCAGGAATTAATGTTAATCTATGGAATGAAGTCAACAGAGGAATTAGTAGCGATTAGTGGAAATGCAGAATCTCCGATAGAAAAAGGAATCGCAACAAAAATAATAAATGAGAGAAAGCGGCAGGAATATATTGATTCGACGATAGGTAAGATGGCCCAAGAGGTACATAGTATAAAAGGAATACAGTCTTTCTTTTGTTTAATAGCTGTTCTTGGAATGATTTCTACATTTATTTTAATAATAATGAGTATTAGTATGAGTTAAAAATTAGCTGCAGAATTAAAAAAATAAATGTGAGTAATATCATAATGGAAGATAACGAATGAAGCGGATATTTAATCAGACATTAAGTGAATATTGTGGAAAAGATTATTATCCATGGCATATGCCGGGGCATAAGCGTCAGACATCATTAGCAGAGGCCATTCCAACGCTTGGAATGGGGAATCAGCTGGATGTGACGGAGGTGCCGGGGCTGGATAATCTGAATGCACCGGAAGCTTCGATTGCAGAGTCTGAGCGGGAGTTGACGCAGGTATATGGAAGCGTGAAGTCATATTATCTGGTAAATGGCAGTACCTGTGGAATCTTAACTGCGATTTCTGCGTGCTGCAGGCAGGGTGACACTCTGATCATGGCCAGAAACTGTCATAAGTCAGTGTATCATGCAGTGCTGTTACTTGGTCTGAAACCGGTATATATCTATCCGGAGACAATGGAGGAATACGGAATCTGTGGAAGCATTTTACCGGAGCAGGTTGAGATGGCGTTCCGGGAGCATCCGGAGGCGAAGGCAATGGTTCTGACTTCACCGACCTATGAAGGGGTTGTGTCTGATATACGGACGATCAGTGATGCGGTACACAAAGCAGGTGCCAAATTGATCGTGGATGAAGCTCATGGAGCACATATGGAGTTTGGGGACATGTTCCCGGAAACGGCAATCCGGTGCGGCGCAGATCTGGTGATCGAGAGCCTGCATAAGACTCTGCCATGCTATACGCAGTGTGCCATTCTTCATATAGGAAAGGGTACTGATCAGATAGTTTCTAAAGGGACCGGAGCTGACCGGCAGCAGGAACTTCAGGAACGGGTTGAACAGTATATGAGTATGTATCAGACCAGCTCGCCATCGTATTTATTTGTAGCGAATATGGAGGATGTGATCGCAACAATGGATAGCTGGCGTGACAACCGGATGAAAGAGTATGGAAAGAGATTGAAGAAATATCGCAAGAAATGGGAGGCATATGAGGCGATCCATTTGCTAACGGAGGAAGAAGTCCGGACACGGGGGGGATATGATTATGACTGTTCCAAGCTGGTATTCTGTATGAAAGGCGGATGGAGTGGTGAAGTATTTCTGAACTATATGGAAGAGAAGTACGGACTGGTGTTTGAGATGGCTTCGTTACATTATGCACTGGCAATGACCAGTGTAGCAGACACGGAAGAAGCCTTTGAACGGCTGGATCGGGCATTGGCAGCGACCGAGCAGCTTCTGAGGGAAAGAAAAGATCAAGAAGCAGGTGATGAGTTCGAAGTACATCCGGAGGGAAATGGTTCTGCAAGGAGAAGTTCAACATATACGTATTCTCCATGCAAGGAAGATGCAAGGGAGGTACTGACTCCGGCACAGGCATGGAACCGGGAAACGGAGACCGTTACACCGGAGGAAGCGGCCGGAAGAATTGCCGGAGATTATGTGACGGTGTATCCGCCGGGGATTCCGCAGCTGGTGCCGGGAGAACTGATCGGAGCGGGAGAGGTGACATATCTGGAAACCTGTAGGAAAGCCGGTCTGACAATATATGGAATTGCAGAAGGAAGAATCAAGGTACTGAAAGAAATTCTGAAAGAAAATCCGGAGGAAGATGAAAAGAACAGCAATTTGTAAAGAGATTGAAATAAATATAGGTGGTTTTTTGGAAAAGCTTATGATACACTATAAAAATGACATAAAAGTATGAATGATAATTCAAAGGAGGAATGAATATGTCTAATAGTGACGTTGAATCATTAGTAGAAGGGCTGGTTGCATCCGGAGCACTGATAATGGTAATTGCAATCATAGGTATTATGCTCTTACTGTCTATTGCCGTCTATGTGCTGCAGGCAGTCGCACTTTATAAGATGGCAAATAAGTTAGGCCATCAGTATCCATGGATGGCATGGATTCCATATGCAAATACTTATCTGTTGTTTACACTTCCGGATAAGAAGCTGAAGGTATTGGCATTTAATAAGGAAGTCGATCGTTCGACCGGATTCTGGATCTGGCTTGCCATTACGCTTGGTGGTAGTGTGATTCAGGGTATTTTCTCTGCTTTTACGGTGATTCCGGTTATCGGACCGATTATCGTATCGCTGGTACCGATCGCAATTATGGTGGCAAGAATCTTTATTACCTACTCTGCATATAAGGATTTGTATGAGATGTTTGTAGATGAATCACAGGCTACACCATTTGCAATCGTCAGCATTATTGTTCCGATCACATCCGTTGTATTTCTGTTGATTGCATCAAGCAAGAACCCAAAGCCGGTAGTACAGGTAGAGGAAAATAACGGAAATTATACCTATTACTAAAATATTTTAGAAAATATAGGACAAATGCGTGGGCAAATGACGGAACTATAGGTCAGACCATTGACAAATCATGTGAAAATAGTGTAAAATTCGCTAAGATGTAAGTAAAGATTTTAGAATGAGGAATCGAGGTAAGTAACATGAAAAAGTTAATTTCAAAGATTGCTGCAGTAGGACTTGTAGCAGCTATGGCGATGTCACTGGCAGGTTGTGGTGCCGGAGCCGGAAGCGGAGCCGGTGTGGTTAAGACCATTGATATTTCGCTGACCGATGAGCAGTACGCATTTGGAGTGGATAAGAACAATGCAGACCTGCTAGAGCAGACCAATAAGTATATCGAGCAGATCAAGAGTGACGGGACACTGGATTCTATCTGCGAGCATTACTTCGGCGATGGTGAGCCGGTTGGTGTTACCTCCGCAAAGGAAGATGATTCTAAGGATCAGCTGGTAGTAGCTACCAATGCTGAGTTCTCGCCGTTTGAGTATAAGGAAGGTGATACCTTCTACGGTATTGATATGGAGCTCGCACAGGGACTTGCAGAGTATCTGAACAAGGAACTGGTTATCCTGGATGTGGATTTTGAGGCTGTTTGTACTTATGTAGATACCGGAAAGGCTGATATGGCAATCGCCGGCCTGACCATTAATGAGACCAGAAAAGAGAGTGTAAACTTTACTGACTCTTACTATACAGCGTCTCAGGTATTGATCGTACCAAGCAGTGATACAGCATTTGATTCCTGCGAGACAGCCGATGATGTACTGGCAGTTCTGGCAGATCAGGATGCAGGCCGTATCGGCGGACAGAGCGGAACAACCGCTGAGTTCTATGTAAAGGGCGATTCTGATTGGGGATTCGATGGAATTTCCAATATGAGCTGGGTAGGTTATACTTCCGGTTCATTAGCAGTAAACGATATGTTATCCGGTAATATCAATTATGTAATGATCGATAAGGCACCGGCTGAAATGATTGTGAAGAAGGTAAATGCAGCAAATTAATGAGCGGCATTGAGAGGAAACCTGTCTGAATACGACAGGTTTTTTCTCATATTATGCGTGGAGAAAAAAACTATGACGATTCAATCACTTGTAACAAAATGGAATATGTTCTTTGACACCTTCCTGAACAAGGGTGGTTATAAGGAAGTATTAACAGGGTTGTTAAATACCCTGATTATTGCATTGCTGGCATTGGTACTCGGTATTATCATCGGAACGATCATTGCGGCAATTGAAGTACAGCCGAAGAAGTATGGCGCATGGGGGAAGACTCTGGCTGTTCTGAAGAAGATATCCGGGATTTATGTAGCGTTCTTCCGGGGAACACCAATGGTAGTACAGCTGTTGTTAGGATATTTCGTAATCCTTCCGCTGCTTGGAATTAATCTGTCTTCGATCGTGGTGGCTACCCTGATCATGGGTCTGAACAGTGGTGCCTATGTATCGGAGATTATGCGTTCCGGTATCTTATCGGTGGATATCGGACAGATGGAGGCCGGTCGTGCCTTAGGATTAAGCTATGGAACGACTATGTGGAAGATCATCATTCCGCAGGCAGTTAAGAATATTCTGCCGACTCTGGGTAATGAGCTGATCTCGCTGGTGAAGGAGACCTCGGTAGTCAGCTTCATCGGTGTCGTCGATCTGTATAAGGCATTCCGTAACATTGGTTCCGGAAATTATGAATACATGATGCCATTCCTTGTTATGGCAGTGATTTATATTGTGATTATTCTGATCATAACCTTTGCGTTAAAGATGATGGAAAGGGGGCTGCGGGCAAGTGATAAGCGTTAGAAATATTTATAAGAATTTCGGAGATTTACATGTATTAAAGGGTGTAAGCAGCGAAATCCAGAAGGGCGAGAAGGTAGCAATCATCGGTCCTTCCGGAAGCGGTAAGAGTACCCTGCTTCGTTGCATGAACCTGTTAGAGGAGCCTACCTATGGTGAAATCTGGCTGGATGACCAGTTGCTGACACCGGCAGACCCATACCTGCATCCGGAGGTTATGAAAGCATCCAAGACCTATCAGAAGCTTCTGGCAGAAGAGATGGCAAAGGCGGGGTCCGGCGTGAAGGCAGAGGAGTTATCTGCCAAGCTGGAGCAGGAGCTGATTCGCCGGATCAAAGAGGAAGATCTGCTGAATGAGAAGCATGAGGGCAGTGAATATAAGAATCTTTTAAAACAGATCGAGAAAGAGAACCGGGTGAATGTGAACCTGGCAAGACAGCGGGTCGGCATGGTGTTCCAGCATTTCAATCTGTTTAATAACCTGACGGTTATGGAGAATCTGACACTGGCACCGGTAACGCTGAAGCTGCAGTCGGCAGAAGAAGCCACCGAGAAGGCAAGTGCCCTGTTAAAGAGAATCGGATTATACGAGAAGAAGGATGAGTATCCGAATAAATTATCCGGCGGGCAGAAGCAGCGAATCGCGATCGTGCGGTCACTGGTTATGAATCCGGAGGCGATGTTATTTGACGAACCGACGTCCGCATTGGATCCGGAGATGGTCGGAGAAGTACTGGAGCTGATCCGGGAGCTGGCGGATGAAGGTATGACTATGGTAATCGTAACCCATGAGATGGGCTTTGCCAGAGAAGTGGCAACCAGAGTCCTGTTCATGGATGGCGGTCAGATCAAGGAAGAGAATACGCCGGAGGAGTTTTTCGGTAATCCGCAGAATCCGAGATTACAGGAATTTTTATCCAAGGTATTGTAGAGCTATAAACAGATAAGAAAGGTTCGGGACGTCGAGATGCAGGGATTATTTGTTTCCATGGAAGGTCCGGACGGAGCCGGTAAGAGCACACAGATCGAATTGCTGCGGGCATATCTGACTGCACGGGGATATGATGTGATCATCACCAGAGAACCGGGCGGAACGGTCATCAGTGAGGCAATTCGTCAGATTATTTTGAATAAAGAGTATACGGAAATGAGTCCGAATACAGAGCTTTTGCTATATGCGGCAGCCAGAGCGCAGCTGGTGCAGGAGGTCATCCGGCCGGCGCTGGATGCAGGCAAGGCGGTGATCTGTGACCGGTTTCTGGAGTCTTCGGTCGTTTATCAGGGGATTGCCAGAGGTCTGGGTGTGGAGAAGGTCTATGCGGTCAATGATTATGCATTGGAAGGGTTGCGACCACAGCTGACGATCCTGCTGGATCTGTCTGCGGAGGAAGGTCTTCGCCGGAAGAAGAATCAGGCGGAGCTGGACCGGATGGAAGCAGAGGGACTGCAGTTCCATCAGAAGGTCGTAGAGGGCTACCGGCTGCTGGCAGACCGTGAAAAGGATAGAATTATGAAGATATCTGCTTCTTTACCGGTAGATGAGATTCATGCTAAAATAGTATCAGCTATTGAAGAACGGATTTTCAGCCGATAATAATGATAGGATGATAATTATAAGGATTGCATGATACCGGAAGGAGGTCGGAGTAATGGAAATTAATCTGGATGCCATATCGAAGTTAACACAGATCGATGCCACAGAGGCAGTAAAGAATACCGGAAATGATGATTTCAAATTTACTCTGGTCAGCCACCTTCAGGAGAGTGAGCTTCAGGCGAAGCTGGAGGGCCTGATGAAGGAGATCGAGTCCGAGGGGCAGAGGATTGCCAGGCGGAAGGATATCCGGGACATGAAGCGGTATCGGGCGAAGATTAAGGAATTTATGAATGAAATTACGACCCATTCCCATACATTTTCCAGAGAGAACTTTCTGGATCGGAAGGGAAGACACCGGGTATATGGAATCATTCATCAGGTAGATGAAGATTTGGATAAACTGGCAGAGGCATTGTTGTCAGAGGAGAAGGATCATCTGGAGATTCTCCGGTTAATTGATGAAATACGGGGAATGCTGATCGACATTTTGACGTAACAGAAAGAGGGTGTATGCCATGACGACATTTCGTGATGTAGTAGGACATGAGAGTATTATAGGGCATTTCAAGAGCAGTATTGAGCAGGGAAAAGTGGCACATGCTTATCTGATCCATGGAGAGAAGGGCACCGGAAAGAAGATGCTGGCGGGACTGTTTGCCAAGACACTGCAATGTGAGGCCGGTGGTACGGATCCGTGTGGAACCTGTCGTTCCTGCATCCAGTGTGACAGTGGAAACCAGCCGGATATTATCTGGGTAACACATGAGAAGCCGACGGTGATCTCGGTAGATGATATTCGTGAACAGGTTAATAATGATATTATTATCAAACCATACAGCAGCCGGTATAAGATCTACATTATTCCGGAGGCGGAGCTGATGAATCCGCAGGCGCAGAATGCATTGTTAAAGACGATTGAGGAACCGCCGGAATATGCAATCATTATGCTGTTGACCAATAATCTGGACAAGATGCTGCCGACAATCCTGTCGCGGTGCATCACACTGAACCTGAAGCCGGTAGGCGAGCTGGACATGATGGAGTATTTATCCAGAATGGGGATTCCGCAGGCAAAGGCCAAGTTCTGTGTCGGATTTGCATTCGGCAATCTGGGGAAGGCCGTTCGACTGGCCACCTCGGAGGAGTATAATGAGATCAAGCATGATTGTGTGCAGATCCTGAAGGATATCAATCGCATGGAGATCTACGATCTGATCGATGCGGTGAAGAAGATGTCCAAGTATAAATTAGATATTTATGATTATCTGGATATCATGATGATGTGGTACCGGGATATTCTGATGTTAAAGGTGTCCGGATCGCCGGATAAGCTGCTGTTCAAGGAAGAGTATGCGACATTAAAGCAGCAGGCCAATTATATTTCTTATGAAGGTATTGAGAATGTGCTGAAGGCACTGGATAAGGTTAAGGTACGGCTAGAAGCGAATGTAAACTTCGACATAGCAATGGAGCTTCTGCTGTTAACAATAAAGGAGAATCAGAATGATAGAAGTAATCGGAGTTAGATTTCGGGAAAATGGTAAGATCTATTCCTTTAATCCGTTAGATATACAGGTAGAGCCGGGAGATTTTGTAATTGTGGAGACTGCCAGAGGCATGGAGTACGGCAAGGTGGTCCGGGGCAGATATTCCTTTGATGAGAAGAGTCTGCAGACTCCGATTAAGCCGATCATCCGGAAGGCAACGGAGGCAGATGCGGAGCGCGACAGACGGAATAAGGAGAAGAGCAAGGAAGCATTTAATATCTGTCTGCAGAAGATCGCGAAGCATAAGCTGGCAATGAAGCTGATCGAGGCAGAGTATACCTTTGATAACAATAAGGTGCTGTTTTATTTTACGGCAGACGGCCGAATCGATTTCCGGGAGCTGGTTAAGGATCTGGCGGCTGTGTTTAAGACACGAATCGAGCTGCGGCAGATCGGTGTACGGGATGAGACCAAGATCGTAGGCGGTATCGGTATCTGCGGACGTGAACTGTGCTGTCACAGTCATTTATCGGATTTCGTACCGGTATCGATCAAGATGGCGAAAGAGCAGAGCCTTTCTTTGAATCCAACTAAAATTTCCGGTGTATGCGGACGTCTGATGTGCTGCTTGAGCTATGAGGAGCAGACCTATGAGTATCTGAATGACCGGATGCCGAATATCGGTGATTATGTAAAGACACCGACCGGTCAGAAGGGGGAAGTAACCGGTACGAATGTACTGCGCCAGCTGGTGAAGGTGGTAGTCACCAATGATGCCGGTGAGAAGGAGGTTCTGGACTTCAAGGTGGATGAGCTGCGGTTCAAGCCAAAGCGCAGACGCGATAAATCCAGAGTCAGTGCAGAGGAAATGAAGGAATTGGAAGAACTGGAGAAACAGGAAAAGAAGGAAGGTAAGTCTAAGCTGGATGATTAGGACGGATTCATTCAGAAGCGGACGATGGGCAGCAGATGAAGCTCAGACAGGATGAGAGTGTGATGGAAAATAAGATAGAACCGGCACATACTGAGTTGATGAACGAGAATGTGCAGGTGGAGGCTCCGGTGCATGCAGGAGAGCGAGTGGATGACCTGCAGTGCAAGGGTTACCGGATCATTCAGGATCCGAAGCGGTTCTGCTTCGGTGTGGATGCGGTGTTTCTGTCAGAATTCGTGAAAGAGAAAGTCAAGTGTGGGAATCGGATTCTTGATCTGGGAACCGGAACCGGGATTATTCCGATTCTCCTGGCTGCAAAGACAGAGGCTACACATATTACCGGACTGGAGATACAGACAGAGAGTGCGGAAATGGCAGAGCGCAGTGTGCGCCTGAACGGACTGTCTGACCGAATTGCAATTAAACAGGGTGATATTAAAGAAGCCGCAGGATTGTTTCCTGCAGCTTCTTTTGATGTCATCACATCGAACCCTCCATATATGACGAATCAGCATGGCCTACAGAATGCATACGAGCCGAAAAATATCGCGCGACATGAGATTCTCTGTAATCTGGAGGATGTAGTGAAGGCAGCAGCCTATCTGGTAAAGCCGGGAGGCAGTTTCTGTATGATCCATAAGCCTTTCCGTCTGGCAGAAATCTTCAGCGTACTGATGAAGTATAAGATGGAACCGAAGCGGATGCGCATGATCCAATCCTATGTGGATAAGGAGCCGGGCATGGTCATGGTGGAGGCAGTCCGTGGCGGCCGGTCAAGGATCAAGGTAGAACCACCACTGATCGTGTATCGGGAAAAGGGTGTATATACGGATGAAGTGCGGAAGCTATATGGGGAGTAAAGGTGGAGGATTGATATCGCAGGAAAGGAAGCAATGACATGGCAGGAACATTATATCTGTGTGCAACACCGATTGGAAATCTGGAGGATATGACGTACCGGGCAATCCGGGTGCTGCAGGAGGTTGATCTGATTGCGGCAGAGGATACAAGAAACAGTATTAAGCTGTTGAATCATTTCGATATCCATACGCCGATGACCAGCTATCATGAATATAATAAGTATGACAAGGCACGCGTGCTGGTAGGATACCTGCAGGAGGGCAAGAATATAGCGGTGATTACGGATGCCGGAACACCGGGAATCTCTGATCCGGGCGAGGAGCTGGTCAGACAGTGCCATGAGGCCGGGATTACGGTGACTTCTCTGCCGGGGGCATGTGCCTGTGTGAATGCACTTGTGATCAGTGGACTGCCGACGAGACGATTCTGCTTTGAAGCATTTCTGCCGACGGATAAGAAAGAACGGAGCCGGGTGCTGGAAGAGCTGAAAACAGAGACACGGACGATTGTGCTCTATGAGGCACCGCATCGCCTGGTGCGGACGCTGCAGGAGCTGGCAGAGACACTGGGTAACCGCAGACTGACCGTTTGCCGGGAGCTGACGAAAAAGCATGAGACTGTCTTTCAGACCACATTGCAGGAGGCTGTAGAATATTATACGGCACAGGAACCAAAGGGAGAATGTGTGCTGGTTATGGAGGGCGTGAGCTTCGAGACATTGGAAGAAGAGGAACGGAAACAATGGGAGACGATGAGCATTCCGGAGCATGTGACCTACTATATGGAGCAGGGCATGGATAAAAAGGCGGCTATGAAACAGGTGGCAGCAGATCGCGGAATCAGCAAGCGGGATGTGTATCGGGAGCTGATCGAGGAGTAGGGGGATATATCGGTGAGTAAGCTTTCTACTACAGTTTACAGTGTATATTTCCGGATCTTGTGTTTCATAAGGGTCTCATCCCATCTCGGGAATAGGTAAAATGAAAACACAAAATATATAATCGCAATGCCCGGCAGGCCCCAAAGGGCAGAAGTAATACCTAAATGCCAGACAAAGAAGCAAACATAGGCAATTGTAAAGAATAGAAAATCAAGGGAGATGCGGCGAACGGCATCGTAATAACGATGTATGACAATCATACGATCATCTTTCCGGAGATCTGTAATCTGTTTTCCATTCTCAAACATGACACAATCATAGCTATAAACGCCATGACCAATATCTACATTTTTGATAATTCCACGTTCGTATAAAGAGAGAAATGCTGCTTTCAGGAACTGATCTGAAAGCGGCGCATCACTGCAGTAATAGGCCAGGCGGGTCTGATTCCGGAAGCGCTCCTCTGTGCGCGACAAGAGAATTATATAATAAATTCCGGTTGTAATCAAAAGAATCAGGCAGAAAAATAAAAACCAATTCTGATTTGGAATACGGATGAAATCGGAGATTGGAAGCATAAACTGCAGGATTCCAATAATAATTGTAAATGCCGTCAGAGTTGTCAGGACGATACCGGCAATTGTCCACTGATATTGATATCGATCGATCCGGGCATAGAAAATATACCGGATACAATCAGCGGAACAGTTCGGAAGCTGAGTAAATCCATGATGATGAAACGAATCAGCTGCCGCATCATAGTCCCAACTGTAAATCTTACCTTCACCGGAAGCAACGGTTCCCCTTTTAGCCGGATCGTCAGTATGTAAGGGATGCTGTTTATCATAATGAACTGCATATTGGCGATTCAGGAGATGATCGCATTCCAGATAAATAACCAGCGACAGTGCGGCTCCTGCAATGAATAATGGAAGACTATGGAAAATCAGTCCCAGTCCGATAAAAATCAGCCAGAGCAGTCCTTCTGAAAAAATGCAGATTTTTCGCTTTAGATCATGAGTTTTAAAATGCTGACTGTTTGCCTGAAAGCGGTGATAGTGGGAGGTGGCATCATTCAGTAAGAAGTCTTCCTCCGGCAATAGCTGTAACCGGTACTCGGCAGATTTTTTAGCGAGGGAAAAAGGAATCTTTCGCAGAGAAAAAAGTGCCAGTGATATTAATAACATGAAAAGCAGGAAAGCAACGCTTTCCGGATGATAAGACTCCCATGTATAGGCATTGGCGAATGGCATAATAAGCAGGACCATCTGCAGTGCTGTCAGGCAGATTAGGGTAATTGTTACAACGTGATAGCCGGTATGCAGTCTGCGGTACTTCTTTGAAAGGGTGATATCCCGATCAGAACCGATATTAATCGAAGCTTCCGGTTCCGATGTCGGATATTCCGGAGTTAAGGTGGTATCGCATAAAAGATTAGCAGTCATATAATCGTGAAAACTGCTCTCATTGAACAAACTGTATAAAAGAACAAGTGCCAGTTCGGTGCTGATACTGTCTGCTTTACATTCTGCAAAAATATATGTAAGTGCGGGTTCTGCAAGGGTAAGGTCTTTCAGATAGTGATCTAAGATTTCTGTGATTTCCGGGATGTCTGTTTCCGAAGAATGTGCGGTAGATTGATTCTGAATCAGATTGTCTATTCGAAGCGACAATTTTTTGAAGTCTATGGAGTTCAGTAGCATCCGGATCTGTTTCGGCTGATTCTTGCCGGAATAATTTTTCTGAAATAAATTCGATAGAAACTGGCTATATTTACTGCTCGTCGGAAACGGTTCCGTACGGTGAATTATGTAGTAAAGCAGCGGATTCTCATATTGTGTGTCATGTGTCAGATCAATATGAGATAGCCTGCGAATAAAATCATCTGTAAATATGGACTGTGCAAGAATCTCCTCTTCCGAGGAATCCGGTGTCAGGCATTCTGCAAAAAAGAATAATGAATATGCCATAGTCCGGTTTGACGGTTTCCCTAAATCATATGAAAAAGGATTCATCTTCAGTACATTCGTACAAATCGCTTCTACCGATGGAACAGTATCAGATACTGCGTTGCGAAAATTCATAAACATTCCCCCAATTCGCGTATTACTAAGTGTTCTGTAATACTTCGTAATCTAGCTATCGGTCGCCGCAAAGGCTATTTTAGAGACAGATCAACGGTTCACATGTAGCGTCTGCAACGACAAAAGTAAATTAAGTTTAGCATATTCTACAATACCTGACAAGAGAGGAACCGGGAAATCTCAGCAAAGTCCATATATGCAGCCGGAAGATTATGAACATCGAATGGGCATAGGGAGGCGGAAGGGGATGAAAATGAGTGACGAACATCGAAAGCGAAATACAGGCATATCTGGATGAGCATTATGTACAGAAACCGAAGATGAATTTCCGAAAATATGTATTAACACGGATGCAGGAAATGTTGGATAAAAAGCAGTTCCTTAAGGAATGCAGTATTTATCAACGGGGCAGTATTGACCGCAGGGTCCACAATAAGCTAAAACATGCAACCGATCAATATAAGCCATATAAGACAACCGCAATGGCATATTGTCTGGCATTGGGACTTAGCATTCGGGAGGCAGAACAACTGCTTTATCTGGCCGGATATCTTTTTGAGGAAGGAAGCCTGACGGATCAGATCGTGAAATATTGTCTGGAAAAGGGAATCTATTCTGCAGACGTGGTAAATAATGAAATCTGCTATTTCTCAGAAATATACGGACTGAAGAGGACAGAACTGGTCGGGTCTGTTGCGAGAGAATGACGGAAATGTCTTGTGTGAAAAGATCCAAAATCCGGAGAAATGATTACAACAAAGGATGAATAGAGGAAACAAATAGAAAAGGAGGAGGCAAATTATGAAGCAGAAAGTAAGAAACAGAAAACGATGGCTTGGGATTCTGATAGCACTTGCAGTGGTACTGACAAGTACAGGGATTCTGACGCCTGTGACGAAGGTAGCAGCAAGTGGGTATGATCCTGCAAGTGCCGCTGCATATGCAAGACAATGGGGTGGATCAAGGAGAAATCCCGCTTATAACGATTATACAGGATCCGGTGGTGACTGTATGAATTTCGTATCCCAATGTTTGAGAGCCGGTGGCCTTGAGCTTGGTGGTGACTGGCAGCCATATACCAGTTCCTGGGTAGGAGTTCCCAGTTTTGTAAGAGCAATGCAGGCAAGGGGATATCAGGTAATTGAAAATCCGACTGCAGATCAAATCTATCCCGGCAATCCGGTTATTTATGAGTGGAAGGGAAAGAATTATTGGGGGCATGCAACCATTTGTATTGGATATAATAGCAATGGTGTTCCAATTGTAACTGGTCATACAAGGGATATTGATGAACGTGTATGGAACTATGGAGCAGGAAGCGCCAATAAAATGTGTACCATCCTAATCAATCGCGGCGGAGTGAGTTCAGATACTCCTGTTTACTTGGGGGATAACTTCTATGCCTATATTCGTAGTAATCTGGCAGAGAAGCCATTGACCAATGATTCCAGAAATGTATCTATCCGCAGTTATGGTGACAGCCGGGAGGCAATTAAACGTCAGATCTGGAACTTCGTTCGCCAGAGTGATGGCTCTTATATTATTTACAGCTGTCTGGACGGAAATGTGCTAGAGGTAGAAGGAGCGGGAACCGGTTCCGGTGCGAATGTACAGACATTAGGATACTGGGGACACCCTGCACAGCGATGGTTCGTTTATGGTAGTTATGGAAACTACCGGTTGAGGGCGCAATGTACAGAGTGTGTCCTGGATGTGGCGAACTCCGGAAAAGAGGATGGGACAAACATTCAGATGTGTGCATATAACGGCTATCAGGCGCAGTCATTCAGCATAGATCAGGTCAATGCATCCATAATCCTGCCGGATAACCCGGCAAATATGGGAGATGATTTCTATGCCTATATTTACAGCAATCTGGCAAGTAAGGTTTTGACGAATGACTCCAGCAATGTATCTATCCGCAGTAAAGGAAACTGTGATAATATCAGACGTCAGATTTGGCATTTCGTTCGTCGAAGTGATGGAGCTTATGTTATTTACAATTGTTTGGATGGAAATGTACTGGATGTGCAGGGCGCGGGAACTGTATCCGGAATTAATGTACAGACTTATGGATATTGGGGGCATCCTGCTCAGCATTGGTATCTATATGGAAACACCGGTACCTGTCAGCTGCAGTCACAGTGCTCGGAGTGCATTCTTGATATTGCAAACTCTGAGCAGGGTGAAGGAAGCAATGTTCAGATGTGTAGAAGTAACGGAAATAAGGCACAGTTATTCTCTATAGAAAAGACAGCGAATCCGGACGCACCGGCACCGAATCCACCGGCACCATCGGTGGTAAAGGTCTCAAAAATAACATTAAATAAGACCAGTGCCGGTCTTGTGAAAGGGAAAACATTGCAGTTATCTGCAACAGTGTCTCCGACAAATGCAAGTAACAAAACCGTATCATGGAGCTCTTCCAATAAAGCAGTGGCAACGGTTACATCCGGTGGAAAGGTAACCGCAAAGGCAGCAGGAACGGCTACCATTACCTGCACTGCAAAGGATGGAAGTGGCAAAAAGGCAACCTGCAGGGTGACAGTGACGAATCCGGCACCGACAGTTGTGAAAGTAACCGGCATCAAACTGAATAAAACCGGTGCAACGCTGGTCAAAGGTGATGCATTGACACTAAAAGCAACGGTTACACCAACAAATGCAAGCAATCGGGCAGTTGCATGGAAGTCCTCGAATACGAAGGTGGCAACGGTTACATCCGGAGGTAAAGTGATGGCAAGAGGTGTTGGAACAGCCATTATTACTTGTACGGCAAAGGATGGCAGCGGGAAGAAGGCAACCTGTAAAATTACAGTACGCAATTATACGAAAACCGAAGCATATGTAGCACGAATTTATACAAAGGCGTTGGGAAGAAACCCAGAAATCGCAGGATTAAAATATTGGACTGCAGAGATCAATGCAAGACGTAAGACGCCGGTACAGGTGGCAGAACAATTCTTCTTTGCACCGGAATTTACGAATAAGAAGTTGAATAACACGGCTTATGTAAAAGTGCTTTATCGGACCTTTATGGGACGAGAAGCAGATCGGGGAGGCTTAAACTACTGGATAGGACGTCTGAACCGAGGCGAAAGCAGGAAGAATGTATTAGAAGCATTCGCCGGCTGTCCGGAGTTCCGGAAGATCGTAAAGAGCTTCGGTCTGTAAGGATAGGATATCCGGTAAGTAGGGATATATGAAAACTACATATTACAGATGGTCTGAGGTCGCAAAATGCGGCCTCGGATTCTCTAAGGCTGGATGTTGTGAGAGCGAAGCTCGGCTTCCAGTTAATGTCAAAAAAAGCAAAAAAGATTGAAATGTCTCTTGGGAAAAGACCTATTTATGAGAAAATAATAATATAATTAATACTAAAGAAATATTTAATAAAAGAAAGTGAGGATATAATTATGGGTTTTAATGATGAATTACCAACAATAGTTAGTGCGAATGAACCACATATGGCTTGTCTATTACTATTAGATACTTCGGGTTCTATGAGCGGAGAAGCAATCGATTCATTAAATGAAGGAATAAATAGATTTAAAGAAGATGTATGTAAGGATGAAAGAACGAAGAATATTTTGGATGTCGCAATTGTAGAATTCAATTCATATGTCAATATTGTGCAGAATTGGTGTCCTATAGAATATATGGAACCGGTAAACTTAATAGCGAGTGGCGGTACAGATATGGAAGGAGGCTTAAGAATGGCTATTGATATGGTTAGAGAAAGAAGCCATTTTTATTACGAATATACAGGAACAGTACCTTATAAGCCGTGGATAGTTATGATTACTGATGGATATCCAAATAATTCGATAGATAGAATTGCTGCTGAAATTGCAGACTTGGATGAAAGAGGAAAATTACATCTTTGGAGTTTGGCTGTTGAAGGGGCGGACACAGCTATGCTAAATAAATTATGTGGAGGTAAAAGATCGCTTATATTGAAAGGAAAGGATTTTACCAGTTTCTTTGATTGGATGAATAAAAGTATGCGATCAGTTTCACAGAGTGCGCCAGGAGAAAAAGCCAAAGGAATTATCTTGCCTGAAGAAGTTGATAAAAATACAGATGATTGGATGTAATAAGGAGTCAAAAGGTGATCTATACATATGGTTTTACGGAAAGAGGAATAGCACACATAAAACATAATATTATATGCCAAGATGCACATGCTATACGGGTGATAAATGATAATGTATGTATTGCTGCAGTTGCAGATGGCTTAGGGAGCGAGTTATATTCAGATATTGCTTCTAAATTAGCAGTTGAAGTTGTGACTAAAGTATGTGAGGAAAACATAAATGAAAATCAAAGCGAAGATGAAGTTATTCAAATAATAAAAAATGCTTTTTCAATGGCACTTGAAAAGATTCGGTTAAGAGCATTTGAGGATAAGAGAGACATAAATCAATATGACACAACTCTTTCTGTTGCAATACTAATGTCTAATAATTTGTTCTTTGGACAATCTGGTGACAGTGGAATAATAGCAATTGGCGAAGATGGCATATTTTACAATGTAACGCAACAGCAACGAGATAGTGAAGGAAGAGTTTTCCCTTTGTGTTTTGGGGAGGGGTATTGGGTTTTTGGTAAATTTGATAAGAGTATAGTAGGTGTTTTACTGGCTACAGATGGTATGTATGAGCTTTTCTTTCCAATATATTTGCAAGGAGAAAAAGTGAATATATATACGGCACTGGCAAGGTTTTTCTTAGATCCGCATATTTTTATGCAGGATGATATTAGTGAAGAAGAAATTATAAAGAGGCGTGAGGATTATTTGAAATCGCTTCCGGAAAATGTTGTTGATGATGATAAAACGTTGGTTGCTGTAATAAACACGGGTTTGAGTTTTCAAATGCAAGAGAAAACCTATTATATGGAACCTGATTGGGACCAATTAATACAAAAATACAGAAATAGATTTATTGAAGCTGCGTATGGTGAAAGGTTTGAATAATGGAAAAATCTGATAATAACTCTCTTCAACAGAAAACGTTTTCAAATAAGCAAAAAGTAATATCTAATAATATTAGTAAAATAACGCCTAAATCTGGGTCAAAGCTCTCTAAGAACCCAAATGGTACACACCCAAAAAACAATAGTGTAATTCATAATATGAGTATGTTAAAAGTAATCAATACAGTTATTTGTATAGTATGGGTAGTAGGCTTTAGTTTAATAAATTATATTGTTTTATATAAAGTGGGTTATCGTACATATAGTACTATGGATTGGGTTTATTTGATTATTATGCTTTTGATAGGCACATTCACAGGTTTGATTTGCTTTTTGAATAAACTCAAAAAGGGTGGCGGCTATATTCTGAAATATATTGTTGCAGGAATTTTGGGGATGTGTGGAAATTTTGGAGGATTGTTGTTTTCACTAACCGTGGGCTTGATTATTTATTTGGTGATTCAGGTTATAAAATGGTTTACAGGATAGGGGTTACATACATATGAAATATATTGGATTATCAGGAAAAATTTATAAAATAACCGATACTCCTTTTAGTAGGGGTGGAGAAGGCGAAATTTGCGAAGTTATTAATAATTCAGATCAGTGTGCCAAAATTTATTATTCGCAGATACAAACTAGAGAAATAGAAGAAAAATTAAAGGTTATGATAAAAAACGTACCGGACAAATCAGTATTATACCAAATTGCGTGGCCATTGGATATTATATACTCAAATGGAAATAAATTTGCGGGTTTTATTATGAATAAAATAAAAGTATCTGGCGAGCTGCAAGCAATATATAGGTATCCACCAACGAAATATAAATATTTGACTTTTGAACAGAAATTGATTATAGCTCAAAACATATGCGCAGTAATAGATGCGGTACATACCGCTGGTTTTGTTTTTGGAGATTTTAATCCATGCAATATTGGCGTTGATATGGATACAGGACATGTAGCATTTTGGGACACAGATACATACCATATTCGAGACAAGGAAAGGGGAATAACCTATAGGTGTAAAGTATGTATGGATGGGTATGTTGCACCTGAATTATTGGTAAAATGTAAAGGAATTAATCCATTAACAGGTAGAGGATATAACTATGAAGATGCACCATTGGAGACATTTACAAGGGAGACTGATAATTTTGCATTAGCTATACATATTTTCAAGTTAATGATGAATGGTTTTACACCGTTTGGTGGCGTGCTTGCTAATAGTAATGAGTCAATTTCAACCAGAGCTCCGGGGGTAGGAAATGTAGCAATTGAAAATGACATGTATTGTTATAGGCCAGGGTATATTCATATGTCAAAGGCTGTTGCGGATAAAAATACTCTTCCGGTTGAAATCGTAAAAATGTTTGATCGAGCATTCATTGATGGAAGAATCAATCCCCGAATGAGACCAAACGCAAGGGAATGGTATAACGCATTAGAGCATTTTATTAATAATTTGGAACAATGTAAGGTAAATCCGACGCATCAGTACATGAAGGGATTACATACATGTCCATGGTGTGCCATCGATAATAAATATAATAAACAGATATCTATGATGAACCAGAAAAATCAAATGGCCATTGCACCTGCTCCAATGCAGGCAGGATCGCGAATTAATTATGGTGTAAATGTTAATCAAAAGCGGATTAATAAGAAAAAGCTGATAAAAAGTGAAGTTATTATATTGATAATGTGTTTTGGAATATTGCTTGGTTTTTGGTTTGTGGATAAGGTGCGATGGCAAAGAAAAACTCGACCTGATCCGAATTATACGGTACTAAGTAGTGTGCAAGAATGGAATCCGCATACAAGTATAGAGTTTACAGGCACTTTGGAAAACGGTATCGATAAAGATGAATATACGGTTTCATTAAAAAACGGTAGCGGAAATGTAAATGGGATTAGAGAACATGATGTAGATTTTTTTGTAGTGACAAGTAATAGTAAAGGGGTTGATTTGACAATATCTGGTGAAAATGGACAATCACTGACTTTTAACTCTAATGATGAGAATACTTATGAAAATAAACATACAGTTACGCTTACAGCGGGAAAATCATATTCAATAGATGTTTACAGTGAGTCTGGGAAAATAGATTATTACTTGATGATGAAGTGTAATTAGGAGAATTGTGTTATATGAATGGAAGTATTGGAAAAAACGCAACAATAATGATAATTGTATTATTTGTAATATGTATATTTATGAATAACAAGATAAAGTTATATGCAATGGAGTCATCAATTGATGAGGAGCTGATAAAAAATTTAATAGTTGGAGAATACAATTTGCGCTCAGAGAATTCAAATGAATATGTAATCTGCACAAAGGACAATGTGGAAAACATAGTTATAACAAATAAATATGTTAGCTGGATTTGGTTTTCATATGAAGCTTTAGTTGATTTTGATGTTACATTAAAATCTGGAGGAGAAAAAATAAAAACAACAGGTTTTTTGCATATGAAATTTAATACTAAGGAGCCATTAAAATGGAGTGTAAATAATGGAAATATACGTGGGGGAGAGGCTCTTACGTATGAATGATATTTTAAATAGCAGAAATAATGGAGGAAATTATATAATGGATTATAATAAGGAACAGATAGAGTTAAAAAAATTTTTTGATCATTATATGAGTTTAGCTACAGAAGGTGTCGTGTTTGCACAGTCATATATTGCAGAGGCATATTTTTGGGGATGGGGAGTTGATGCAGATTATGATAAATTTATAGCATGGGATACCAAAGCAGCAATGGGGGAATCATTGCCATCATCAAGAAGAATGTTTGTGTATTATTATTTAAAAGGAAACTTTGAGATGGCGGCAACATTGTATACGAGAAGTAATAGCGCTATTCCAAAAAGGGGATCTATTTGGACAACAGATGACTTTAGAAAAATATATGGTAAATCCAATACATTAGAAAATTTTTTGGACATTTATAATGCAGCGGTGGATGTTTCAGAAGAATACAGAGAGAAATATAGGGCAGGAAGATTAGGTGTAGATAAATTATTTAGAGCAATTGCATTAATTTTTGGGTTCGGTTGTAAGAAGGATTATGACCGTGCAAATACATTATTACAAGAAGTTAATTATTCAGAAGATGTATATTATTCTTCTTGGGGGAATGATTGTGTAAATTATATATATAGTTTAACTGAAATAGGGTGTGAAATTAATCATACTATATTAGAACACTTGAGTCAGGAAATAGATTTTAAGTATATGAACTTTTTTAAGGAAACATATGGTAGCTTTATAAGACATGCAATTCACCTTGCATTGGCAGGAGATAAAATAGCGGCAAAGGGTTTAGGATATAATATTTCACAAGAAAGGGATAATTTAGAAAATGAAAAGAGAAAATATTTTTATTATGATGATAAAGATGCATTAAATTGGTATCTAATGGCATTAGATCCGGGGAATTGTCATGCAACAATAGATGCAATAAAAATAGCCTCTGATACTATGAGTAAAGGGTATGACTATAGGGAGGCAATAAATTTATGTTATTATGCATTGAATAATATAAACTATAATAGTGATGATACAATGAGCCGAGATTATTCTGATAAATTAACGAAATCGTTTGCAGTAAAAGCATTAGTAAAACTAGCAATAATAACTAATGACGAAAAGCAAAAAAATCAGATGGCTCAAGATGCATTATCGTACTTATTAAGTCAGATTAATGATCCGGATAATCGAAATCCTCTTCAAATAGGTATAATATATTGCGAAATTTACAATGATTATAAGACCGCATTGCCCTGGCTGGAGGATGCAGAGAAGAATGGTTGGAGTATGGAGGCACTAAAGTACATTGATAAATGCAAAAGGAATGGTGTTATAGTTAAGGATAAATTAAATGGAAAAGATATACTAGCAATAGTTGGATTTATAGTATCAATTATTAGCATATGCTTTGGGGGGATTTTCGCGACTGCGGGAATTATATTAGGTGTATTAGGATTGAAATCATCAAAACGTGGATTGGCCATTGCTGCAATTATAATATCTGGAATATCAATGGTGACATATATTGCAATTATGCTGATATACAGTTGATTTAGATAAGTACAAATAAAGGAAATATAACAAACATTAAAAGATTAAGATGTCGTTTGAGAAAAGACCTATTTAATTTATAATAATGGTATAATTAACATTGTAATAGATGGGATGGTGCAAAGTGAAAAAAAATGAGAATATAATAGCTCGAAAAATACACGAATGCTATTTTTTGATTAAACTTAAGGATGATTATTCAGATCAGAAGTGCAGATTATATGAGATAAATGAAGTGGGATATTTTCTGTGGAATATGGTGGATGAAGTAAAAGATTTAAATGAACTTGCAAGCTTGCTTGCAGAACAAGTGACAGAAAATATAAGTAAAGAAATGATTTTGCATGATATTAAAGAATATATAGATGAGTTAATTTGTATGAAATTTATTGAGGTATAGCCATGGAAGAATTAAATGAACATTTATATATGAAATTATTAGATTTTAATGAAACAAAACGTTCGAAATGGATGGTTGAGAGAAAACCATACTCAGTATTATTTGAGTTGACACCGCATTGTAACATGAATTGTATTCATTGTTATCTTCAAAATAATCATAGTTCGGAACAACTGCCATATAATAAAGTTATTGAAATTATAGACATACTTTATGATATAGGGATATTGTTTATTACATTTACAGGCGGGGAAATTTTGACTCGAAGTGATTTTTTAGATATATATTTATATGCAAAAAAGAAAGGTTTTTTAGTAGAGCTGTTTAGTAATGGATATTTGTTCGATGATAAAATTATAAATGTTTTAAAAGAATATCCACCGTTGTTGGTTGACGTTTCAATATATGGATCAAATGAGAAAACTTATAAAAAAATTTCAGGAATAGAAGGTGCATTTGAGAAAGTAATTGCCAATTGCATAAAACTAAAAGAGGCAGGAGTTAGAGTTTCACTTAAATCTCCTATTATTCTTCCTACATTAAATGAATTAGATGATATGAAAAGGATAGCGGAAAATCTTGATATACCATTTGTATATACATTTGATATATGTGCAACAATTGATAAAAATGAATGCCCAAAGGAATTGGCTGTTCCGATAAATATTGCACTGCAATATGAGTTTCAAAATTATTATGAGCAAATAGAAAGTGGGGAAAGGACAGATTTGGTATATGATGATAAGCGAAAAAAGGAGATAAAGAAACTCATTGAAAATGATTATGTATATGCATGTAATGTTGCGTTAAATAGTTTTGTGATTGATTACAAAGGTAATATGTGTCCGTGTATGAAATTAAGACATAGGGGAAAAAAACTAACATCGAAGAATTTTAGTGAAATTTGGGAAGAATTTAAGGCATTTAGTCAAAGGAAGGCATCAAATGCGTATGTGTGTAAAGGATGTGAGGCACGATATTATTGTGATGTATGTCCTGCTGAAATGGATTTTATTTACGGAGATGAAGAATTTAGACCGCAAGGTGTTTGCGAAATTGCAAAAATGAGAAAAAATTTTTACCAGAAGAACATGACATTTAAAGATGCTTAAAATATGTATCTTTTAATGAATAAATTAAGGAGGATGAAAAAATGAAGTACGAAAAGCCGGAATTAAAAAAGGTAGAAGTCAATGTTAAGGTTAACTCTATGGGAAGCGATAGATCTTCTTGTGAGGGTGGACATTGTGTTAAAGCACGGTATGGTCAGGACTATTAATTGCTTTTTTGCACTGGATAGTTATAATGTCTGATGCATTACAAAAAGAGGTTTTGTGTTTTAACGTATCAAAATTGGAGTGCCTGGTTTCAAATAATAAGTATTGGATTGCTTATATGAAACTAGGTACTTTAATTAATAAAGTCAAAGTTATACTAAAATGCTACCTACTTCACCACATATAAAGTAAAAGTATAATATGTGATGATGGTTTGAGTGATTTCAAAAGAGGTGAATATTCTCGTGCGGAAGAACCCCTATCACCGGACAGTGGGGACATGGAGCCTGGATTATTCAAGAGGATTATGAAATATAGACAGCGAAGAGACGAAAATTAGCACAACGATACTTTTATTGGTGATTTTATACTTTTGGAATAAATGGTAGGAATGAAAATATGGTTAGTGAATTATAAGCCATAAATTATAACAACGAAGCATTGCTATACAGCATTAGGTGCTAAGTCTGAGCAAGAAAATGGAATTGGCGATTTTTTTGAGGAAAGGAGGAAACTGTTATGAAAATTATCAGAAAGTCTAGTAAGAGAAGAGTTATTTGCATGAACTGCTCTCCTGCTAGTGCGATGCAGTACTAAGAATGAGCAACAAACTGTCTTAAATCTTGTTTGACGCCAATTTCTATTTAAAGAGGGAATACCAATAATGAATGAATATAAATGCTTTTTGACAATGCCGGATAAGATGGCTTGTAAATATAAGTTTTCTAAATACAACATTTATCTTGATGAGTCGCGAGGGCTAGTATATAACATCCTGACTCAGGCAGTTGCGGAATTTGAAAATCATACTCTTGATATTAATGATGTTTCAGAATTAGTCGATTGTGGTTTTATTGTGCCCATTGACACTGAGGAGATAGACAAAATTAGAAAAGAGTACGAAGAAAGAAGCTATATATCTAACGAACTTCATCTGATAATTGCTACCACATTAGATTGTCAATTTAGATGCTTTTATTGTTATGAATTACATCCGAAAGTCTACATGACAGAAGATGTTAAAATAGCTATTATTGGAATAGTGAAAGAGTATGCGGCATCTGGAAAGGATATTAGCATAGTGTGGTATGGCGGAGAACCTATGCTTGACTTTGAATCGATTTGTATGTTCTCTAAGAATTTTATTGAAATTTGTCACACCTATGGAGTAAGATATTGCGCTTCAATGATTAGTAATGGATATCTTTTTTCTCCGGAAAGCATTGCATTGCTAGATGAACTTCAAATTAAAACTGTGCAGATTACACTGGATGGAATAGAATGTGTTCATGAACAGCGAAGGCCTTTAATAGATGGTGGTTCATCTTTTTATCGAATCATACAGAACATGAAGAGGATTAGTGGAAAAACATCTGTTGAAGTACACCTTAGAATTAATGTTGATAAGAGTAATGTCAGGAGCGCTTATGAATTGGTTCAATATTGTGTCAGTGCGGGATTGAATAATATTGATGTGAATCTTGGTATGATGAAGGCCTTTGGCTGTGATCATGTATGCGGTACAGGAAATCAGAATCTCTTCTCTATGAAGGAATTCTCATCAGAATTTTTGAACTTCAGAGATTATATAAAAGAGTTTGGTTTTGAAGGAACAGTAAAAAAGATGGTTCCTGAATATAAAATTAACTCCTGTACAATGGATGCACCAAATTCATATGTTATTGATCCTTATGGCTGGGTTTATAAATGTATTTTCCAAGTTGGCCAGAAAGAGGGAAGCATCGGTAACGTTATGACAGGATTTGATGAGAGTGCGCATACTGTTTATAGTCCGTTCTTGTCAAAAAAGTGTAGTAAATGCAAATATTTTCCGATATGCAAGGGAGGATGTCTTTTAAAAAATAGTGGCAAATCATCAGAATGCAATGTTTGGAAATACATTACTGAAGAACTTATTATGCGTGAGATTTCAGAAATCAGTTACATATAAGCAAAAAGTAATTTGAAATATAGCAGCTGGTGAATTCAAGTATGAGTTACACTCGCTGGTTTTATATCCACTAAAAGTGAAATGAGCAGCTGTCGCATTCGTGAATGGGCTGCAATGGTTCAGGAATGTCGGAATCGTCCAAGTGGTATGTTCGTAGATGGATGGTGTCAGGCAAATAACATCACCAAGGCGAATTTACTATTTAGAAAGGATTTTGCACGAGCAGTATGAACATTGACCAAGAAATTTTAATATTGAGAGCAGAGAAAAGCTGGACTCAACAGCAATTTGCAGAGTAGTTGAAAACCAGCCAAAGAACCGTAGTAGCTTGGAAAGTGGGAGATTCTATCTCAAGAAAATCGATAAGGGTTAAAATCGCTTAGGTGTTTGGATTGCCACCGAATCATTTTTTGAATTCGGCGGTTGTGGACATTCTCGTGCGAGAAACCGTCTGTCCGGACGAGCGGAAACCGCTTAATGTATGAGTTTACTCACACAATGATTTATCCAAGCCATACACCTCTCGCATGGATCTGTCATGCTCAGCATCAATGCTTGTGATGTTGATCTGATAGCTGGCATGGGCAATACGATCAATTATCGCATCAGCCAAAGGACTTGCTTCTCCTCCAAACTGAGCGTACCATTCGTTGAACACATACTGAGAACAGAAGATAGTTGATGATTTCTTACGTCTCCGATGAAGGAGTTCGAATATATCTTTCTGTTCTGTGTCTGTCGGTTTAAGAAGCATCCATTCGTCAAGAATGAGAAGTACAGGGTTTGAATATTTTGCCATTACCTTACGGTAGTTTCCTTCTGAACGGGCAATGTCAAGATTCATGAGCAAATCTGGCATACGGACATACTAAGTATTGTAATACTGTTTGCAGGCTTCCTCCATACCAAAGGCACATGCCATGTATGTTTTACCACAGCCTGTTGCACCGGTAATAAAAAGATTCCGGTGTTCAGATATATATTCGCAGGTGGCAAGTCTGTTTATCAGTTCCTTGTTCAGCTTGCACCCGGAAGTATAGTTGATATCCATGATATTTGCTTTCGGCTGGTCGAATCCAGCATTGCGGATAAGACGCTTTTGACGGTTATTCTTGCGGTTGCTGTATTCGATATCTACCAGCATTCCAAAACGGTCTTCAAAAGGATCAGCCCATTTGCGGAAGTGGTCGCCATTCCACTCCAGATACTTCTGGTGGTCTTCCGGCATATGTTCCGTAATGGTGCTGTACTGCCCAGGGCGTCCTTTCAGACGGCGGTGGGAAGCAATGCGGTTATGGTTGTAAAAAATTTCAATGGTGGTATCTGTTACCTTTACATCAACTATCTTTTTGATGTATTCATATGGAACTGAGTATAGCATTCCATCCACAGATATGTGATAATTGAACTGGACGGTGGCTGTCTTCCAGTCACTCAGTTCAAAGCGGGTAGCAGGTAATGGCGAAAGTAACGGTTTTTCATCTTCAAGGAATAAGTCCAGCCGGCTGCCCTCTTTCTTTTGAAAGAGCTTTCGATTGAACTGTTCCAGTTTTTCTCTGATTGCACGGTTTAATTCGGCAAGAGAAAAGAACTGCTCATTCCGGAGTGCTGCTGTTATCCATGTGGAAATATTTCCTACTGTTCCTTCAGCATTCGGCTTATCCTTGGGTGTCCTGACACGTGCAGGGATGATAGCTGTGCCATAGTGCTCAGCCATTTCCTGATAGGTTTCATTGATCTGCTGGTCTTTCCATAGTGTAGTGCTTTGTGGCTCTCTTCATAATGGAATTAGCAGATACCTCATCGTTGAGAATCATTGCTTTCCAGTTATCCGGATCACGCTGGGAGCATACGATAGTGCTTTTTCTCAGTTCGTTTCTCTTTTCGAGCAGCTCGAACAGGATTTTTATTTCCCGTTCGTCAGTGATCGTGTGGAGCAGAAAATCATCCAGGATGATTAGTTCCCATTTGAGATACTTCTTCATCTTGCGAGCATATTTATCATAATCCTGTTCTTGAAGGGCTACCATGCTTTCCAGAAGCTCCTCGCTGATGAAGTAACCGACGTTATACCGGTTGCAGCCCTTTATGCCGATAGCTTTGGCAAGATAAGACTTTCCAGCATCTGATTCTCCTAGAATGCAGAGATTATAGCCTCTTTCGATAAAGTCAAGGGAAAAAAGCACCTCGGTTATACCTGCAGGCAGATACTCACGCTTGTCAGAGTCCACACAATCCGCCAACTCCTCCGGAGATCCTTTCAGATGAGCTGCTGTCAGCCGATTCTTCAGTGTCGTACTGACTTTTTCCTGAAACTGCGGACCAATCAGTTCTGCAATAAGCGTGAGACGATCCATCTCTAAAAATCCGGGTCTGTGATACAGATCATCTAAGGTGGCTGCCATTGTTGAAAGTTTAAGCTCATTCAGTTCGTCGACAAGCCCGTTCATGAGAGCGGTTCCTGTAAGCATCAGTCATCCACCTCCTCGCGCATCTGATCAGCAAGAGCTCTGCTGCGAGATAAAAGGGTGTCTATACTGGAAGCTTCCGGCGGCATTACATACCCGTCGCATACCGGTTCTTTCTTTGCCGATGTGGAATGATGGTATCCCGCCTCTCCGAGATCGTCTGCTACAACAGATATCGTATTCTTGATGAAGGTGTATTTCTGCTTATTCAGAGCAATCGCCTGCTTACAGCACTCTTCAAGAGCCTTATTACTGTACTTCTTTGTAAAGTTCAGAATACCCAGGCACATACGATAGGTCTGTACTTCATATGGTCTGGATTTGAGAATCGTACGAATAACAGTCTCTGTATTCTTGCCAATGAGCTGGGCTTTCTGGATAAAGTAGGGAGCATTCCACTGGGTAAACCCTTTATAGTTGTCCGGCAGGTGATCAGGATTTGTTGACCACTGGCCTTTACGGGTTGCCCTTGGCCATTCGCAAAGGAACTCTCCGGCAAGAGAATAAATACGAACAACAGTTGAAGATGCCTTAATAGATACTTTCTTATGCAAAAACGCTTTATCTACGCTATAATAAGCATTGTCAAAGCGTACGTGGAAGTCACTTGACACCTTTGCCGTTTTTCTCTCCATGTACTCGTAATGCATGGAGGGGAGTGGCATCAATTCAAGTTTCTCTTCTTCCCAATAATAGTATCTATTGTGTTCTTTCTTCTTGAATGGTTCTTTATTCAGAGCATTCAGTTCCTTCCAGAGATCCTTATTAAACTGTTCCAGTGAGAAATACTGGTGTTCTTCAAGTTTGTGGAAGAAGCCCTTCTCGAGAATGCCTACTGCGTTTTCTACAGAACTTTTGAACCTCGGCTTACGAACCTTCGCTGGAAGAATAACGGTGCCATAGTGGTCAGCCCAGTCAGCATAATCTTTGTTTAGTTCAGGCTCAATCCAGTCTTGATTAACGACAACAGCCTGTTTGCAGTTATCACTGACTACTAATGCAGGAACTCCACCAAAGTAATCCAATGCATGATTGTTGACATCAATCCACAGTGGTTCCTTTGTTGAGAGCATTCCTTCTGCATAGATATACTGTGAATAAAGCAGGATAGCTACAAAAACGACGATATTCATAATCTCACCGGTAAGAGGATCTGTCATGGAGAACGTCTGTCCAGCAAAGTCAACTTCCATCTTTTGTGCGATAACAGCATCAAAGTGGGCGGTCTCATAATTCTCTTCGCACCACTTGTTGTAGAGCTCACAATACTGGCTGTATTGATAGAAACGAGCACCTTCTTCTTCACACTTTTTCTTATAGCGGTTCCAAAGAAACATAAGTGTCATGTTTTTACGAGTAAAGAATGAGTATTAAGGAAAGGGAGAAAAATGGATAAATCAAATAAGATGAAAAAATTAAAGGTACATTGCAGAGAGGGTATAGCGGAATCTTATAAGATTGGACAGTTGTATGGTGTCTTAACGGAGGACAACGATATTCATGTAAATGGTTCGGTTGAAATGATAGGAAGTGATTACGGTAATGTCAAGAGGATTAAGGTGTATGCCAACTTGTGTAATAAGGATGGAGAAATTCTTTATGTCTTAAATGGGTGGAAGAATTATCCCGTAAGTAAGGGGGCGTATAATTCATTTTCTCTTTATTGCAGCACAATAGGAAGGTTCTTTAATCCTGATGAACTTGACTATGTTGAACTGTACTTGACTTTTAATGAGAAGGACTCGTAAAGATATATATGATGACACTATTGTAAATGCGATATAGATGCATGGAGGAGGTTGGCAGTAGGTAAAATAAAAGACGAAATTAAAACTCAAAAATAAAATGTGAGGTGAATATAAGGTGTTTTTGAGAAATCCCCAAGATGATATTCTGAAAAAAGAACCGTATAGTACATTTATTAAAAAATTTAATAGACTGACTTCAATTGTAGATAAGAAGATACATATGAAAATTAGTTCTGTAGATAAGGATAAAAAACGTTATGGGTTTGCTAATGGATTTAATTTGGATTATGTATACGCAAAATCATTTGATCTGGAATTTAAGTATTATATGTTTGCAGATGCTGAATATATTCAAAGACAATCATTTTGTATCGTCCATACATTATCATATAAATTTGAAAAAGGGGATGATTTTCATGATATAATGATGGACACGATTGAAGATATTCAGAAAAGAAATGGATACTTTTATATTTCCTCATTGGTTAAGGAATGCGATGTGAAGTGCTTTATAAATAATAAAAATGTGGTGAACATTACATATACAGTATTTTGCAAAAAGAAAAATGCAAAAGAAGTTTGTCTACAACTGCTAAGTAATGATATTGCAATGTTTACTCGAAGTTTTTAGAGAAAATGCATGCAAGATAGCTTAGTGATCTGTCGGGTGAGGAGTTGATAAAGATGATACATTACATGAAATTGAAGGAAGTCCCATTTGAGAAGATAAAACTTGGAAAGAAAACAGTGGAGCTTCGTTTATATGATGACAAAAGAAGAAAAATAAGTATTGGTGATAAGATAATTTTTTCAAATATTGTTGATGATGATACACTTGTTGTTATTGTTAAAGCCTTATATATTTGTGAGACATTCAGAGATTTGTTTGAAGAAATATCATCTGAGGAATGTGGTAATCCAAAGGATATGCCGATTGAGTCTGCAGTTGATCATATGCGAGAATATTACTCCTTGGAAGACGAACAAAAATATGGTGTAATTGGGATAAAGATTGTGCTGATTGATATGGATTAAAGAAAGGAGGATAGAGAAATGAGCCGTATATTCATTACCGGAGATACGCATGGCGATTATGATGTAAGAAAATTATATACCAGAAATTTCAAAATACAATTACAACTCACAAAGGAAGATTTTCTTATCATCGTAGGCGATTTTGGAGCATGCTGGTATGGGGACAGGAGAGATGATTATCGTTTGAACTGGTACGAGCAGAGAAACTTTACTACGCTATTCATTGATGGAAATCATGAAAATCATAAACGTTTAAACGCCTTTCCTGTAGAAGAATGGCATGGTGGTTTGATTCATAGGATACGTCCGTCTGTGATTCATCTGATGAGAGGGCAGGTCTACGATATCAGTGGGAAAACGTTTTTTGCGATGGGCGGAGCCCAGTCTGTTGATAAATGGTGGCGGATAGAAGGCTGTTCGTGGTGGCCGGAGGAGCTTCCGAATAAAGAAGAATATAAAACTGCGACTGAGAATCTGGATAGGCATAATTGGAAGGTGGATTATGTGCTGACGCACTGCTGCGGGAATAATATTACATATCAATTATTAACGCATCATCCACAGACCGATAAGCTTACAGATTTTCTGATGTATGTAGATGGAAGGCTGGAATACCGGACGTGGTTTTTTGGACACCATCATATAGATAAGATGGTTGATCAGAAACACCGGGCTTTATATAATGACATAATAGAGATATAAGGAAGTTGCTACTGCAAAAACAAACAGGAGGATGGAGCAATGAAAGCTGCTATAACGAACCGTAAGAAAGAGCAAGATTCCAATGTCTGCTTGTTGGGGACAGTGCTGATCGGGTGCTATGTAAGTCTGTATTTGCTCTGCCGCATAGCAAGAAACAGAGTCTTTCATATGGAAATCCCTGTGCTCCATTACATATTTCCGATTTTAGTTGGTGCCCTGGTGGGGAGTGTATTGGTTCTGATCACTAGATTTGTAAGAAAGAAGGTTGAAGCATGGAAACCGGGGCAGATTGTATGGCTTGAACTGGTATTATATTCTGTCTGGGTAATAGTATGCTGCATTTGGATGCAGATGGGTTATTATGATGGACGGATTGCGGATTATGGTATTTTGGGGCTTGTGCTTGGTTCATTAATGGTACTTACAGATTTGGCAGATCAGATAAAGAGCGATGTTATTCAGTGGCTGCTCGGTGCTTCTGTATTATTTATTAATGGATACATGGTAGAAGCGCTTAGTGTTAAAATTACCCTTGCAATTCTCATTACTCTGGCTGAAGGGCTGACATGGTGTTTGTGTACTGTATGGTTCAGGCATCCGGAGAGGCCGGCATGGCGGTGCATTTTAAGGATAATCAGCAGTACGATAGTGGCGATCCTGCTTATGATCTGGACAACCGGACATTGGAGTAAGGTGTGGGATCTGCAGCCGGCAGCAGGGGAGACATTGTGGAATATATACATAACAACCGGAGAAATGCCGATATCACTTGAGAACGGAAATTATATGCTGACGTTGATAAGAGAGGAATTAGGCATATGGGGTATAAGTGCCTTTGGCGTGCTGCTTGTGGTTTTATCAGTGGCAGCTGTAAAGGCAATTTATCAATTGATACATGATGATTTAAAGAAAGATGCTGCAATCGTATTCGGCATATTCAGCATATATGCGGTGCTGTCGGTTTTTCAGGTGTTGACAGAAGCAGGGACATTTGTATGCCCGTATATCTACTGGCCGGATGCGAGAATTGGAATACCGCTTTGTACATTTATTTGTGGCACTTTAATTGCGCAGTATCATGGCAGGCAGAACATTTATGATAAATAAACGGAGGCGAGGAGAATGGATCAGGTTGAACAGAATGAACAGTCGGTGGAAGAAAGAGCATATAGGAAGAATCGTCGTAGGGCATTGATTCTCTGGGGCATGCTGGCGGTAATTACAATGACTGTTACAATGCTTGTTACCAAGGTGGAAACAGAGTATTTGATTGCACAGGGGGCATCTGATATTGTCGGAAGACATTGGCACAAATGGATTGCAGCCGGTATTATAGCAGTCGTTACCTTTCTTGTGCCATACCACAGAATCTACAACTGGTTAAAGAAGGTCTTCAGGGATCATATAAGAAGTGAAACAACCAGTCTGAAGGAAGTGTGTGTTATAAGTGCCGGAGTGGTATGCTATGGAGTTTTCCTGCATCTGGCGCAATATTATGGTCTGGGAAATCAAAGGGATATTGTACTGTATCTCGGGATTCTGACAGTGATATTCGGCAGCTTGGTGATAACTGCTTGTCTGGATAATGTTGGATGGCAATTATTCTATAATTTCATTATAATTGCTGCGATATTTTGTTTCATTAGTCTTGCAGTCGGTATTGAATCTACACAGAGATTTATCGCGTTTGGGGGCATAATCGGCATTAGCTATGCGGTCATACAGCTTTATTACAGAATTGGTTCTGAGATTTCCATCGGGAGAAGGATTGGTGAGGCGATTCTGTTTGCGTTAGAGCCGGTTCTGCTTACAGTGCTTGGAGTTCATTTTATATTGGGAGGCAGTGTCGAAACGGCCCATATATGGAATGTGTTTCTGATAGCGATCCAGGCACCTACGGTCTGGGGATGGTGTCTGATGGCGGCAGAGACGGTATTAGTTATTGTTCTGATATGGCTGACAGTCTGGATCGGACGTCTGGGATTTGAGCAGAAGCTGGCAGCTATGTTGCTGACGATTATGATACTTTTCATTTGCCTAATGCAGATATTAAGTGTAATGGGAATATTTGAGATGCGGATATATGCACCGATAGGATACGTCCCGCAAAGCTCGGTAATATTTCTGATGCTTTACCTGCGACTGATTACAGGAGAAATCTGGAAGAGGCCTAAGCGAGTAAAAGGGGAATGAGAAGTTCTTGAAATATGAGGTGATGGTATGCTGTATTTAGTTTCTGATATTCATGGCAATCTGAAAGACTTTCAGGAGCTGCTATGCAAGATTGATTTCTCCGGAGACAGAGATCATATGATCATCCTGGGGGATCTGCTCGATCGGGAGCCGGACGGTATCCCGTTACTGAAATACATTGCCACCTATATCCGGGACGGTTCGATGCAGCTACTGATGGGCAATCATGAACTGTTTGCTCAAATGTATCTGAAATCCGAGTTGAGCGAGCGGAAATGGATCGCCTTCGGTGGTCGTGAAACACTGCAGGATATTCAGAAACTATCGACGGATGAGCGGGCGGAGCTACTGGAGTTTCTGGAGAATCTTCCATATTATCAGGAGATTAATTCGGATTATTTAGGCAGGGTGATAGTTACACATACCGGGATTGATTGTGATAACTATGTATGGAATCCGGATGAAACCATCAATGTTAAGAAGTCCATAGAGAAAGCGGTTGCGTGTAATCGATATCGATATATGATCGGGATGGATCTTCATCAGATACCGGTGGCAGAGAAGAGAAAGTTCGATACCTACATGATCGTTGGACATGTACCGGTGTTCAGACTCAATGAGACTATGACGAATACGTTTTACCGAACACGGTATTACATGGATATTGATTCCGGTTCCGGCTTCCGGGAGCAGGGTGGTGTGCTCGGCTGCTACTGTGTAACGACAGACGAGGAGATTTATGTGCGAAGTTAAAATGTAAAAATAGTAAAAAAATAACAACAAATATATTGACAAGCAGAAATAGGTAATGTATACTTAGTATCAAGCAAGTATATATTATCTATTTTTTCTATAGTCGCAGGTAGTCATTACCATTCTGGAAAGAAGGTCTTGCTGAAATTCAAGAGAACAGAGGACAGGATCTTTGGGGAATGGATACACTAGGCAGAAGTTGGCATCATGCGACGCCATATCTGGTATAAGCTCCAGGGATTCTGATACAGGAAGGAGTTACAGATTGGGAAAGAAGGATATTGCAGAGAAGTTATATACAGAGAATAATCGGGTATTTGCAGATATTGTGAATTACATGGTGTATGATGGGGCCGAGATAGTACATCCTGCAGATTTGATGGAATTAGGAAGCGAAGAACTGATGCTGAAGGGAGAAGATAAGCAGCAGCGTTATCGGGATGTGATGAAGAAAGCAGTGATCCGGCAGGATAAGGATGCTATTTACATGCTGGTTAGTCTTGAGAATCAATCGGAGGTACATTATGCGATGCCGGTTCGAAATATGCTGAATGATGCTATGCGGTATATGCGTCAGGTGGAGCAGATTCGGAGGGAACGGTTTCAGCAAGGCAGGCAGGGAAATCAGATGCAGGAATGTACTCCCATCGAGAGGCAGATACATGCAGAGTTTTTGTCTGGGATGACAGAACAGGACAAGCTATTGCCGATCATTACAATTGTTATCTTATTTCAGGATCAGACATGGAACGGACCGAAATCTATTCATGAAATGCTGAATACAACAGATCCGGCAGTTCTGAAATATGTGCAGGATTATAAGATTCATGTGATTGCTCCGGCAGATATGACGGAGGATGAATTACGTAAGTTTCAGAGCAGTATGCGTGAGGTTTTAAACTTCATCAAGTATTCAAAGGATAAGAGGAAGCTGGCACAGATCATGCAGGCAGATGCAGAACGGTTTAAACATATGGAAAGAGAGGCGGTACAGTTGTTAAATCTAGTGACCGGGGCCGAGATGGAAATGGATGAAGACGAGGAGGTCGTAAATATGTGTAAAGCAATTCAGGATATGAGAAAGGAAGAGCGGGAGCTTGGGCAGCAGGAAGGTAAGACACAAATGATACAGAGTATGTTAGCACATGGTTATACATTGGATGAAGTCATGGAAGTTGTAGGAAGTGACGAAGACAATGTGGAAGAGGGCAAGGAAACGGGAACGATGTGCAAAGCATTGGAAGATATGAGAAAGGAAGAGCGGGAGCTTGGACAGCAGGAAGGAGAACAGAAGGGTAGGCAACAGGTAATAAGAAACATGTTGTTGCATAATTATGCCATAGCGGATATTATGACTCTTGTGGAGTGTAAGGAAGATGAGGTTATAGAAGTGCAGAAAAGCATGGAATGATAAAAGAACCTCTTATTTTGCGGAGTTTAAGGAGCATAGCAGAATGAAGCAATATATAGAATCAGATATCAGAAAAAATTACAGGAATCTTACTAGATTTCTGATTGCACATAATATGACAATCACAACCATGGAGAGTGCGACTGCCGGACAGATCGCGTCACTCATTACGGATACGGAGGGCTCATCGGCGGTTCTGAAAGGCGCGTTTATTACCTATTGTAATGAAGCGAAGATTATGCAGGGAGTGCCTGCAGAGATCCTGGACAAGTATACCGTATATTCGGAAGAAACAGCGGCAGCTATGGCGGAAGCCTGCGCCCGGACATATGATGCGGATATTGGACTGGGTGTCACCGGAACCATGGGGAATGTGGATCCGGCGAATCCGGACAGTTCGGTACCGGGACAGGTATATTTTGCAATCACGATAAAAGGACATACAGAGTCTTATTATAGGGAGATAGCACCACAGCCGACCAGACTGGCATATAAGCTGGCGGTGGCAGAGGAAATTTATGATGCGCTGATGCCACAGTTGGAGACAATGGAATCTTATTAAATGGGAAGAGAAGGAAATTGCGGTTTGTGGAGATGGTTCCGCTCGCCCACGCTCCGGCTGTAAGCGGATGCAGGATTTAGCATTAAATATGAGATGTCGCCTTCTGTCCTATATTTCATGTGCGG
>ERZ773235.726-NODE-726-length-40101-cov-8.285996_pt1 | contig 40101 bp, 37 predicted proteins | sample MGYA00580522_ERZ773235 | MGnify/ENA primary metagenome ERZ773235 (study PRJEB29015, sample SAMEA2737797) | human gut metagenome | biome: human gut; feature: human-associated habitat; material: faeces | place: China | collected 2012 ...
TGTTGCTCAGGCACTTATAAATAATGTTAAACTATAGTGTTGCGGAATTAAGGTATCTTACGAAGAAAAAGTGGCAATATTGCCAAAAAATCTTCGCAGAATTCTTATATTTAAGGAAAATAGCGTATCTTTGCGAAGAAAAAGTGGCAATATTGCCAAAAAATCTTCGTAAAGAGAAATACAAAGTTGATGTGGGTATGATAGAACAACGCTTTATTGACAAAGATGGTAAATGGCAACGCAAACAGTTAGAGGTTGACTTTGTGGTAAATGAAGGCAGCTTACGATACTATATACAGTCAGCACTAGCTTTACCTGATGAAGAGAAAAGAAAACAGGAAACAGCTTCTCTCCTTAAAATCAATGATACTTTTAAGAAAGTCATAGTTGTGAAGGATGACATTAAACCATGGAGAGACGAAAATGGCATTCTTACCATTGGTTTACTTGATTTTCTGATGGACGAAAATTGCTTAAACCATCTATAGGGAATAAAGCTATAGATAAACACCTGACTACTGATACACCTGTAGCAACAGAAGAGAACACCCAGACTGAGCAGCAGATAAATGCTGAATCAGAAATCACAAGAGAGTTCCGTAGAGGTCAATAGGATTCAATTAAGTTCATTTTGCAATCGACATATAAGAAAAGCGTAGAATCCTGCTGGCAGTGATGCCAGCAGGATTCTACGCTTTATTCATCAAGCAAATCCTACCCAGGAATAAAATCCAGTTTCCTTCTCAATGAAATTTCAGTTTCGTAAAAACCAAATTTATATTAGCAAAGACCAAATTTATATTAGCAAGGATTTAACGCGCGCATACGTATAAATGTTTTTTCTCAAAAAAAGTATCAAAGTCTCATTATTTATATAAAACCTAATGTTATATATCTAACATTCAGATGGTTTTACAGAATGAGACTTCTCTGAAAATGGCGAAAGAAGTATCATGGAAGTATCATAATTTTCTGGAAATGCATCATAAAAACACTAATAAGAAGCAGAAAAATGCTATTAATAAGCGGAAATAAGCTACAAAAACATATAAAAAAGTACTGTTTTCAGGCAATAAATACCCTATTTTCTCGTTATAATAGAAATTTTTTCTAAAAACATAGCAACTATGGATGAAAAGGAACTTTTGAAAAAGGCTTTCGAATACGGAAACGTTCCTAGCCTCATCACCTATTGCTTCACCGAACCATGTCCGATGAAAGACAAGTGTATCCACTATCTATCCGGCCTCTACAAAAACGAGAAGACTGATAGAGGAGATGCCATCTTCCCAAATGCCCTGAAAAACGGGAATTGCAAGTACTTCGCTCCGCTGCGTGTCGTGAAAATGGCATGGGGATTCGACAAACTATTTGCCGAAATGAAAGTGAAAGATGGACCAGCATTGCGCGCCGAAATGAGAGAGTACCTCGGTAGCAAAGGACAATACTACCGATACAAACTGGGACAACTGAAACTCCTCCCGGAACAGCAGAAATATATCAAACAGCTCTTCGCCAGATACGGATATAAAGACGTTGAGTTCGAACACTTCTCTGAAGAGATTGACTTCACAAACATCTAATCTTTCCAAGAATTTATTGTTACGGTTTGATAAAACAAAAGATGTATTCATTCCCGTTTCACTATACTGAATATGTCTAGCATTCCAGTTTAGGAGAGCAACTATATGTCTACTTTTTCAGTTCATCAGATGTTCCCACTGTGCCCACTAGCTGATCCTACCATGCCCGTTACACGGGCATCCACAGCCCACCAAGCGGGCATTCACAGAACAAGTGCTGGGCAACAAGTGCCCATAAGACGGGCAATGAGTGCCCAAACTTCGGGGCTTGTTTTGGGCAACACTGAAAAGAGTTTATAGTTTACAATTTACAGTTAACACTTAACCATTAACCAGAAATACAATGAAGGTAACTATCGTACATACAAATAATAAAAACCAGCTTCTCGTAAGTACCAAGACGATAGAGAAGCTGATGGAACGATTCGCAAGGGATGATAGCAATCTGACTATCACCCATTTCCGCGAAAGCATTCCGTATCTTAGCAACAACTATGAAGGCTACAAAGATTTGCCGAAATGGATGCACATCTATCCCGCTGCTGAATTCGCCAAAGACGAAAACAACAACCTGAAGATGAAGGCTTTCAACGGAATCCTGCTGCTGAAATTTGGCAACATTACCGATGTGGATGGTGTGGAGGGCATTAAGCGCTCGGTAGCTATTCTGCCTTCTACCCTTGCCGCCATCACAGGTGCCGACGGAAAGACTGTTATCGTTCTGATAAAATTCCAGGGCGAAAACGATTCCCTGCCTACATCTGAAGCGGATGCCGAGCATCTCTATCGCATCGCTTACCAGCAGATTTTCCCTGTATATCAGGCCATTGTCAAGGCTTCGATTCTTGTAGACGGTCCGAAACCTTCTATCGAGGCTGGCTCTACCCTATCTCAAGAGCCTTCGATTCACAACAGTTTCATGATGACGCTTGATGCGGAGCCTTATTTCAACAGCAAGGCGGTGGCGATGAAGATTGATAGCCATGCACGATCTCAAAGCCCAGCTCCCAGCACGGATAATCATCAGCTGACAATTCCTGATTTCAAGGCTCCGGAAGAAGGAAAGAAAGTTGACAAGAACAGTATTCGCGAGAATATCGTGAACATGATGCAGCTGCTGAAAAGTAGATATGATTTCAGATATAACACTGTGATGAAATATGTGGAATATCTGCCGAAGGACAAGGGATGGTATGGCTACCGACCTGTGGAACCCAGAGTGCAGAAGCGCATGACGCTGGAGGTGCAGCTGGCTGATATTCGGGTGAGCATCAAGGATGTACGTAATTTCCTGGAGTCAGATTATATCAAGAATTATAATCCGATAGATGAATATCTCTTCCAGTGCTACGACAAATGGGATGGAAAGGATCATATCCGTGCCTTGGCCCGCACGGTGCCTACCGCCAATCCTCACTGGGCAGACTGGTTTTACACCTGGTTCCTGGGCATGGTGGACCAGTGGCGCGGCTATTCACATCGCCAATACGGCAACTCGGTGGCTCCGCTTCTCATTTCCAAACAGGGTTACAACAAGAGTACTTTCTGTCGCCGACTGCTACCGCCGGAACTGCAGTGGGGGTATAGTGACAATCTGATTCTGTCGGAAAAGCGTCAGGTTTATCAGGCGATGGCGCAGTTTATGGTTATCAATCTCGATGAGTTCAACCAGATTTCGCCACAGGTGCAGCAGGGATTTCTGAAGAATCTCATCCAGTTGCCTACGCTGAAATACAAGCCTCCGTATGGCAGTCATGTCATGGAATTTCCTCGTCTCGCCTCATTCATCGCCACGAGCAATATGAAGGATATTCTCTCCGATCCTTCCGGAAACCGAAGATTCATCGGTGTGGAACTGACGGGGCCTATCGACGTGAGCGTTCGTCCGAACTATCAGCAGCTTTTTGCCCAGGCTCTTTCTGCCTTGAACAATGGCGAAAAGAGTTATTTCGATGCGCAGCAGGTGAAGCTGATTATGAAGAGCAACAGCCAGTTTGAGATAATCCAGCCGATAGATCAGTATTTCCTGCTCTATTTTGAATTGGTTGAGGATGAGAAAGAGGGTGACTATCTTACTGCCGCCGAAATTTTCGACTATCTGAAGAAGCAGATTGGTTCATCGCTCAAGGTGAACAGTTTGATGGGATTCGGCAGAAAACTGGCGAATATGAGTGAGTTGAAACACAAGAGATTTGCAGATGGAATGAAGTATCTCGTAAAGAAAAAGTGAAATAATGATACTTCTATGATACATAAATGAGACTTCCCGGCACCAAAACCGAGAAGTCTCATTCTCTTTATCTTATTATTTATCAAGTCTTTAAGCCGATATTTTTAACCAAAAATGAGACTTTGAGACTTTTTCTTCAAAAAAAACTTTTTCACGTAAGCGAAAACATTTATCCTTTAGATAGCATAAAGGAAGGTGCGGATGAACCAGTAGCTGATGATACCTGCGATGTAACCTACGAAAGCAATCCAGGAGATGTGCTTCATATACCAGCCGAAGGTAATCTTCTCCAAGCCCATTACTACCACACCAGCGGCACTACCAATAATCAGCATAGAACCACCGACACCGGCACAGTAGGCGAGCAACTGCCAGAAGACACCATCCACAGCCATATCGCCAGCGGCTGCCACAGGATACATTCCCATACATCCGGCAACCAGAGGCACGTTGTCAACGATACTTGAAAGCACACCGATGATACCAGTAACCAGGTAGTGGTTGCCATCAAATACGACGTTCAAGCCCTGACCCAAAGCAGTCAATACGCCAATCTCAGCCAAGCAAGATACAGCCATCAGGATACCGAGGAAGAAGAGGATGGTACTCATATCAACACGAGAAAGCAACTTGGTTACTCGCTTCTGAGTGCCCTCGGCATCAGCTCCACGATGCAAACCGCGATAGAAAACTTCGGTAGCAGTCCAGAGAACGCCCAATACCAGGAGGATTCCTACGAATGGAGGCAAGTGGGTGATACTCTTGAAGATAGGAACGAAGATCAAACCGCCTACTCCCAACCAGAACACAGCCTTGCGCTGACCTTCGGTGAAATCGCTGACCGATGCATTCTGCTGGTCAGAAACCTCAGGCATCACGAGTTCGCCCTTCAACATGGTCTGAAGGATGAGGGCAGGAATCACCATGGAAACCACAGACGGGATGAAGATTTCGGCGATAACGCCGGCTGCAGTAATCAGTCCCTTGTTCCAGAGCATGATGGTGGTAACGTCGCCGATTGGTGAGAAGGCACCACCCGAATTGGCTGCGATGATGACGAGGGATGCATAAACCATGCGATCCTTGTGGTCGGTGACGAGCTTTCGGAGAATCATGATCATCACGATACTGGTGGTCAGATTGTCGAGGATGGCAGAGAGGAAGAAGGTAAGGATAGCGATACGCCAGAGGAGCGCACGCTTCGACTTGGTCTTCATCACTTTGCGAACCCAGTTGAATCCGCCGTTCTGGTCAACGATTTCCACGATGGTCATCGCACCCATCAGGAAGAAGAGTGTTGTGGCGGTATCGCCCAGATGTTCCTGGATGATTCCGGTCACCTTCTCCACCATTCCAGCAGCACCGCCTGTATAATCAGGGTGCATCAACTGGAGATACTGCATTGGATCCATCATGTAGAGGGTCCAACAACCTACCAACATCAACAGAGCTATCGCAGCCTTGTTAACCTTTGTCAAGCTTTCGGTGGCAATGAGTGCATAGCCGAGCACGAAAACGACAATAATAGAAATTGTAAGTGTAGTCATTACTTCTTATTTATTATTAGATATTCTTTTCCTTTATGTATGATTTGGTACCCACAGAAGCCAAATGCTTGGATAAAGCCTTCTCATCATACTTACCTACTGTAAACGACAGAAGATGATACCTTTTAGTGGTTTTCTTCCAAAACCCGTTCTATTTTGCGTATCCAGTTCTCATCGATTTCCACTTTCTCTGCATAAGACTGGAAGTTCATCACTACGTCTTCCACTTCTTCTATGATACTAGAAGCATTTCTGATATCCTGTCTTTGTGCAAAAAGCATCAAATCCTGCTTCGTTATATTCTTTCGCTTGCCAAGAACCGTAAGTTCATGGTTACGATAGAAATGTGAATCAGGATCACCTGCACAACATTATCTTTCATGTCTTACCCTTTCCTTCTTTTCATTCATTCTCTTCACTTGGCTAGGCAGAATTGGCAGTGGCGGCAAGAGTTTCTCTGCTTCCTGCAGGAATCCAATGCTCCTCAACAGAGAAAGAATAGTGCCAAAGCCTATGTTCTTAGCTTCGCCTTTTTCAAACTGGCTAATGGTGAAAATGCTCACACCAGCCTTTACAGCCACCTCTTTCTGAGTGAGATTGCTGAACAGACGATATTGCTTGAATCGTCCTCCCAATTCTGATATAATCTCAGAATTAGACTTTGCCTCTATACCATATTCCGTAATCATGCTGCAAATATAGTTATTTCTTTATTTATCGCCAAATATAGGGTTAAATATTTAAATATCTTTAGTTATTTGAATGAAAACTATGAAAGAGATAAAGGAGTAAGGAAACTATATAAAAAATCCGAAACAGATAGCTGCCAATGCTTCTATTTCGGATTATCTTTTCGTTTTCTTTTTTCTTTCTTTTTCTTTCTTATTCGGTTCTTCCGCTTTTCTCGCTTGATTAATGTTGGCTTCATACCATGGATCCTTGATGGTTGCTCCTTCTGTTGCCTTCACATAGATGAACTTCAATCGCTTTACTTTGCTGAGTTCATCCCAATGGATTCTGCCTTGGTGACGTGAGATGTCAATACCATCATAGCTGCCAGAATATTGTCCCGATGTCAGATCGTGAGTGGACCATTGATATCTTATCATGGTTTTCTTTTTCTTCTAAAAAACTTTTCAGAACTTTTTTATTCTCACATGGCAATATGGCTCACCGCCGGTTTTCTCGTAGTAGTGCTGGTGGTAGGCTTCGCCAATATAGTTTGCATAGACTCTCATACGATACCTCTTCGGGATTGAACTCCACAATAATGGCTTCTACATGATAGTGCATAGGTACAAACAATCCTATCTGGAATTGCTCGATGAACTGTCTTGCACCACGGGTATATCCATTACCTATGCGCCCATCCACAGGAAACATGACCAGATCAAAGCTATCTGTGATTTTTCTGATGTCTTTCAGTTCGTCTATGTATTGCTGCTCGTCTTTTAGAGGGTCTATCTCACCGAACTCCATACTCCATATAGTTCCGCCATTATAGTTGTCACTCAAGAACCTGGCGTACCAATTGTTCAAATCGCCTGCATGGAAGATACGTTTTCCTTCAACCTCTACTATCCATGAAACTCCACTGTCATTGCTGCCAGCAGCTATCACCTTTATAATTTTGTCGCACCAACCATCTCCCTTTACCATCAAGATATCCGCTTCGTCTCTATGGCAACCATGGTGACGGACGATATCCTTGGAAAGGATATATACAAAAGGGGTATGGGGATAGAGCTTGCGCCAGGCAAATATCTCCCTGGAGAAATGATCTCCGTGGAAATGACTCGCAAAAACATAAACCGGCTTACCCTTGGACAGAATCTCCGGCAAGCAAATGGTGGGATCCATCCAATAGTCAAAAACCAATATGCAGGAGTGGATCTCCACTGCAAAACCACTATGGAATATATATGTCAGTTTCAGATTTCGCAAGATAAAGTACAATATCGCATTCTTATTTATAATATATTATACTTTTATTGAACTTTTCTTTGAGTTTTGCCATATTTTCATTAACTTTGCCAGCAAAATATCATTAAGGTTATGACTATAGAAGAAGCTATCAAGCAAAGACATAGTGTAAGAAAGTACACCCACAAGCCTCTTTCAAAAGAGATTGTAGAAATACTCGAAGAAAAGATCGATGAATGCAACGAAAAGGGTAGGCTGCATATACAGCTAGTTACTCTGGAAACGAAGGCCTTCACCGGTATCATGTCATATGGAAAATTTCATGGCGTGGAGAACTATCTCGTAATGGCAGGCAAGAAGGCTGATGATCTTGATGAGCGTATTGGTTATTACGGCGAGCAGCTTGTATTGCTTGCTCAAACCTTAGGGCTCAGTACCTGCTGGGTTGGATTAAGTTATCGAAAGGTGAAGGAAGCCTACCATATTGAAGAAGGGGAGAAGTTGGCGTGCATGATTGCCTTGGGATATGGCGAGACGAAAGGTGTCTGTCACAAAATCAAGACCATTGAACAGGTGAGCAATGCAACCGCCGATTCGCCTTCATGGTTTAGAAAGGGCGTGGAAGCTGCTCTTCTAGCTCCAACAGCCATCAATCAGCAGAAGTTCTCGTTCCTCCTTCAATCTCAGGAAAGCCCAGGAGTCAGAGGCAAGGCTAAAGTTCTTGCCAAGAAAGGCTTCTCAATGGTAGGATATACCAAAATGGATCTCGGCATCGCCAAGCTTCACTTTGAAATTGGTGCAGGAAAAGAGAACTTTGAGTGGGAGTAAGGAAAGGATCGTGGCCTTACTTGACAAAAAGCATCAATAGAGCCATATTCATGTTACCCTTTAAAATAAACGTATTATGCAGATATTATTGGCAAATGCCAAAATCATGTTTGATAAGGCAGATAGGGCAGCTGTTTCAAAGCCACTTTTCCAATCTGTGGCCGATATGTTGGCTGCAGAAATGGCTAAGCTGGATGTAGAGGAATTGGCTAGGCAACTTGATTGCAGCCACAAGATAGCTTCGGAAAACTGGAAACGCTATCGTAATTTTATGGCTGCCGAGAAGATGCCTGCCATTCTTTCATACAATGGACAAGCGTATAAGCATCTACGTGCCAACACCTTGGGAGAAGAATCCCTGGAGTATGCCCAGAAACATCTCTGGATTACCTGCTTTCTCTATGGATTGCTTCGGCCGATGGATGGCATCGTGCCTTATCGTATGGAGCATTGTGTGACGCTTGAAGCTACAAACGACAAGCCAATCAATCGATTTTGGAAAGATAAACTGACCGATGTTCTTATCAACAGTGTGAAAGCAGACGATGGCATTCTTATCCATCTCTCCACAGCAGAATATGAACATCTATTTGATTGGAAGAGAATTTGCGGAGAAGTGAAAGTCATCCAGCCTCTCTTTTATGTTCGCCAGAAGGATGGCAGATTGAAGATGCAGGCTGTATGGGCTAAATCCTGCCGTGGAGCTATGGTAAGATATATTCTAAGCAACCAAATTACTACTCCAGAAGAATTGGCAGCCTTCTGTTACGAAGGTTTTGAATACGCACCAGAATTAGGAGAAACCGCTTTTCCGCATTTCGTTTGTAATAGAACAAAATAGTTTTTTTCTATGCGAATGATATGATGAGAGTGCAAAAGAATTTACATAGTGAGTGGAAAGTATTAATTAAAACAAAATATTGTATAAGTTAAAGTACTGTTTTCGTTCATCATAATGAATAAAAACAGTACTTTAACTTATTTTTTTCGTTCCTAGTATATTCTAACATCACAAAAGAAGATTTTCAGATGCCAAAATTGTGGGCACGAGACCTAAGTATACGAGGAACGGGGTTAATTGCTCAGCACATAGAAGCCAGAGGTTGCCCATGATGGTGAACCTGGGGTCATAGCTAGATCACAAAAACCAGCACCGAGTATAAAACTCAGTAAAGAAATGCATCCTGTCGTGGTTCTAGTGGCATCGGATTCTACTTTGTATTCTTTCATAACTATTGCTATTTATATGTTATGTGTACAAAAGTAACAAACAGAATTGAAACTGCCAAGAAAAAAGGAAGAAAACACACTAAAAACAAAAATATTTCTTACTACGCAGAAAGGCTGCACACCTATTAACGTGCCGCAACACCATCATTCAATGTGCCTGGGCTGCCAGTCGTCAGAAAGACTGTTTCTTCAGTAGGTTCTCGTATCACCAAACAATTGTGAGAAGAAAGAACAAAATGAAGGTGATTGTTGCTGTGGCGACAAAGTTACTTGTCGCCGTATGACATGTCTTACATGACAAGACAGACTATGTCAACTTCAAACCAGATCGTGAAGAGTCCGCCAACAACGGATGACCTGATATACCTTCCATGATAAAGCTATTATCTTTGTGATGGTTTTAGACCTCGTTTGCAAATTAACTTAATGTCATGGGAGGCTATGGAAGTCAGTATGAGTAAAACTCGAAGAGGAAAGATACGATTTTTATGTTAAACCAGCAATTGATTTGAAGATTTTTGTTATCTTTGCAGAAGATTTGAATTACTGGGTATAATATTGACGAGTTTTTTTGAAAAGACAAAGGAACATACAATGATAGATACAAGACTGAAAGTTTTCAGAAGTGTGGCAACACTCCTGAGTTTCACTAAGGCTGCCAACGAACTATTCATCAGTCAGCCTGCCATCAGCAAGCACATACAGGAGCTTGAAAAGGAATATGGGGTGCAACTGTTCGACAGAATCGGCAATCGCATCCAGCTCACCCGTGCCGGACAACTTATGCTTGACCATACCTGCAAGATTATCAATGCCTATCAGAATCTCGATTTCGACATGAAGAAGCTCACTGAGAAATCAGGTGGCGAACTGCGCATCGGAGCCAGTACCACCATCTCGCAATATGTTCTCCCCGAACTGATTGCTGAATTCAGGAAGCAATATCCCGATATTCGTCTTACCCTGCTCAGCGGAAATTCTCATGAGATAGAAGACGCTCTTGCTGCTGGAAGAATAGACCTAGGTATGGTGGAAGGAATCAAGCGTCAGCCCACCTTTAAATACACTCCTTTCATGAAAGATGAACTGGTGGCATTCGTACATTGTTCTAATCCCCTAGCCCAACAAGATGAGATTTCCCTGGAATTTCTCAAACAGATACCTATTGTGCTGCGTGAATTAGGCTCCGGAACTTTGGATGTCATCCAAAAAGCCCTCCAAAAAAAAGGAATTGATCTTTCTGATCTGAACATTGAGATGAATCTGGGAACCACAGAGGGCATCAAGCATTTCGTGGAACATTCCTTAAGCATGGGTATCATCAGCATAAGAGCCATCTACAGGAGTATCTATGAACAAGTATTCAAGGTTCTGGAAATTGAGAATCTGAAGATAGAACGAGAATTTCTGTTTGTTGAGAAGAGAGGCGAGACAGCCAAACTTCAGCAGACATTCAAGAGATTCATAACCAAAGGTTATAACGTATAGTTATTATGTATATGCAACATCTCATTATTTTTCGTACCTTTGCACCCGCTTTTCAAAAGCAAATAACCGACAAAAAAGAAAAATATGAGATTATCAGAACAAAGAAGCAGTATGCTGCATGGCGTATTGCTCATCGCACTCTTCGCATGCGCTGCCTTCTACATCGGTGGCATGGACTGGGTGAAAGCTCTTTCGTTTAGCCCCATGGTGGTGGGCATCATCATTGGTATGCTCTATGCCAATAGTTTACGTAACAACCTGCCCGACACCTGGGTACCGGGCATCAAGTTTTGCAGCAAGCGAATCCTCCGCACAGGCATCATCCTTTATGGTTTCAAGCTCACCTTCCAGGATGTGATGGCTGTGGGCTTCTCTGCCATCGTGATGGATGCCATCATTGTATGCGGCACCATCGGCTTGGGAATTCTGTTGGGAAGACTCCTGAAAATAGACCGCAGCATCGCACTGCTCACCGCTTGCGGAAGTGCCATCTGTGGAGCTGCAGCAGTATTGGGTGTGGATGGGGCCATTCGTCCGAAACCTTACAAGACGGCAGTAGCCGTAGCCACCGTAGTCATCTTTGGAACATTATCCATGTTCCTCTACCCTATTCTCTACAGAGCTGGCATCTTTGACCTATCACCAGATATGATGGGACTCTTTACGGGTTCCACCCTTCATGAAGTAGCCCATGTGGTAGGTGCAGCCAATGCCATGGGAGCCGAGGTGAGCAACAATGCCATCATTGTAAAGATGATAAGGGTGATGATGCTGGTACCGGTATTACTGGTGATTGCATGGACCGTTGCTAGGGATGTTGCCAAAAGAGACTGTTTGGAAAATACTGATACCAACAAGCCTAAAATCAGCATTCCATGGTTTGCCATTCTCTTTCTGGTAGTGATCGGATTCAATTCTCTTGGGTTGCTTCCGGAAAGCATAGTGGATTGGATTAACCAACTGGATACTTTCCTTCTGACCATGGCCATGGCTGCATTGGGAGCCGAAACAAGCTTTGACAAATTCAAGAAAGCCGGCATTAAGCCTTTCCTCTTGGCTGCCATCCTTTATGGTTGGCTCATTGGAGGTGGATATTGTCTGGTGAAGTTTGCCATTCCATATTTATAATTACGGCAGGCTTTGAAATCCCCACCGCTTAGGATTAATTCCAGCGATGGGGATTTTTTGTTCATTCAGGAAGAAATATTAATTTAGGTGAATGGTTTCCGCATATCGAAAATCATTAAAAGAGCCTTTTTGGAGGCTAAATATTTATGCATGAGATGTTTATTTTTGAATTTAACTAAAATTTAGAGACACTAGTATTAGCTTATTATTCTGAAAATAAAATATCACTAATTCCATAGTTACAAAAAATCCGCACAACTTTGGGAGTCATGCGGATTCTGATATTTAATGAAGCTGGTAACAATTACAAGTTATTTTGCCACCTTGAATACGGCGGCACTAATGCCTGAAGCCTTGATGGCATCGGTCTTCTTGCCTGATTTATATACAACCTTGCCTGTAGAAAGAACAGAAACTGCCTTGCCACCTACAGAGCTGATGTTGAGAGAGGCTGCCTTGGCACCAGGATTCACGACAACAACATACTTCTCTTCACCCAAAGTACGCTCATATACCATCGGATATTCCTGATCCTTCTGGTTCAAGAGCTTCCAATCTCCCTCATTGTCAAGAGCCTTGGCTGAATGACGCAAAGCGGTCAGCTTACGGGTATATGACAATAGAGAATTCTGATCTCCCTGCTGAGCTTCAACGGTCAACTTTCCATTTTCAGTATCTATAGGGAAGTAGAGCTTATCGGGTGCACTCGTAGAGAATCCGGCATTCTTCCCTTTGGTCCACTGCATCGGAGTACGGGTACCAGAACGCTCATTACTACCCTCCTTGTTAGGGAGATTCATCTGATACTTCATACCAATTTCATCACCATAATAGATAAATGGAATACCAGGCATGGTGAGGAAGAAGGTCATCGCTACCTTCAGCTGGTCTGGAGTGTTGCGGGTACCAATATTAGGCCGCTGGTAATCGTGGTTGGCAGATGGAACAGCGATGTAGCCGAGATTCTTGGTAGCATTGTATGCCTTGGTATAATTCTCGCTAAATTCCTTGAGCGAACCCTTGCCCTGCTTGTCGAAATAGCAGTTCTGATAGCTATTCTCCCACTTGCCCCAAGGAGTCTTGCGGTCGAAGAACAGGGAGGCATAGCCTTTGAGACCGAAATGAATGTAGAAATCGATGTTGAAACCGGCAGGGATGGCTTGCTGCGGATTAGCCCATTCTGAAATCAGGACGGTCTCAGGATAGTATTGATCCTTCCATGCACGCATCTCATTCCAAAGTTTGGAAACCTCCTTCTTGTCAGGGTCGTTCTTGATGAGCGATGATGCCATATCAACACGGAATCCATCTACACCCTTATCAAACCAGAATGCCATGATGTTACGTATCTCCCTGCGGACAGCCTGTGGTCCAGGAGCATCTACCCCCTGCTCCCAAGGATGATTTGGGTCTGGATGAGCAAAACCATAGTTCAAGGCTGGCTGGCACTCGAAGAAATTCTTCTCGTAATACTTGGCACGAGGAGCATTCGCCTCCACATATCTGCCTCGGGTACTAGACTCCGGACTTGCCTCCTGATGACGGGCTTCTATTTCTTTCTTCTCGCTCTCAGGGATATCATTCATCCAGATATAATAGTCGCTGTAACGCTGGTTAGGATCTTTCTCGGAAGACTCCTTAAACCAGGAACACTTGGTGCTGGAATGTCCTGCCACCAGGTCGAGACAAACCTTGATGCCACGCTTATGGGCCTCATTGACCAATGTAACCAAATCGGTATTGGTACCGAATCGAGGATCCACCTTGTAGAAATCGATGACATCATAGCCACCATCAAACCATCCCGACTCAAAGATTGGATTGAGCCAGAGGGCGTTCACCCCCAGAGACTTGATGTAATCCAACTTGGAAGTGATACCCGGCAGATCGCCAATACCGTTGCCATCAGTATCCATATAGGAAGATGGATAAATCTGATAGAAAAGTGCATCACTCAACCAAGCCGGTCCCTTCTTCTGTTCTGCCTGAACAGAAAGTGTGGTTGCCGCCAAAGCAGCAACCAACAGCATTTTATTCATTCTTTTCATGAGCATAATTATTAATTCAAGAAAACTTTCTTTCATAATAACTCAAAATTCTGCATTTTATTGTGCAAGAATGCTAATTGCGAATCCACCACCTGCAACAGAGTTCAACTTCAAGACCGACTTGCTGGTCACAGTCTTCTTGGTGATGACATAAGCCTGAGGATTTGTCTTGTAGTTGGCATTCTTTGCATCCTGATAGATGGTAGCCACATACTTCTTTCCCTTGTCAAGGAAATCGAGCTTTACGGTAGATTGATGAGCCTTCATGCCCGTAACACCACCGACAAACCAGTTATCAGAACCCTTTGCCTTGCGGGCAGCGGTGATATACTCCATTGGTTCAGCCTCCAGATAGATAGACTTGTCCCAATCTACAGCCACATCCTTGATAAACTGGAAGGCATCCATGTGCTTCTCGTAATTCTCAGGGAAATCAGCAGCCATCTGCAATGGACTATACATGGTAACATAAAGTGCCAACTGACCGCAGATGGTAGAGTTGCAATGTGAACCATTGGCACAATCCATCTCAAAGATACCAGGGGTATAATCCATCGGACCACCCTGCAGACGGGTGAAAGGCAAGATGGCGGTATGTCCCGGTTTGGTTCCTCCGAAAGCCTGATATTCTGTACCGCGAGCACTCTCGTTGCCAATCAGGTTAGGATAAGTGCGGCAGAGACCGGTAGGACGCACAGCCTCATGGGCATTTACCATGATTTGATAATCGGCAGCACGGGTTACGGCATGCTGATAGTGATTGATTTCCAACTGACTGTAGTGATGCTCGCCACGAGGAATGATGTTGCCCACATAACCGCTCTTTACAGCATCGTAGCCATAATCCTTCATCAACTGGTAAGCTCTGTCCATATACTTCTCGTAGTTCATCACAGAAGAAGAGGTTTCATGATGCATAATGAGCTTCACTCCCTTGGAATGTGCATACTCATTGAGCGCCTTGATGTCGAAATCAGGATATGGAGTCAGGAAATCGAATACCTTTTCCTTCATATAGCCACTCCAGTCTTCCCAACCGATGTTCCATCCTTCTACCAGGACTGCATCGAAACCATGGGCTGCAGCAAAGTCGATGTAACGGCGTACATTGGCATTGTTGGCAGAATGTTTGCCCGATGGCTTAGCATGTACATAGTCGGTTCCATCCAACTTCACGGTAGGATAATCATGGGTATAAGCCCACTCTCCCTTACCTGAAATCATCTCCCACCATACACCTACATACTTTACAGGATGAATCCAGGAGGTATCCTTGATCTTGCAAGGCTCATTGAGATTGAGAATCAGATTGGAAGACAGCACCTTGCGGGCATCATTCGTAATGAGCATCGTACGCCAAGGGCTCTTGAACGGAGTCTGCACATATCCCTTCATTCCCTGGGCATCAGGGGTAAGCCAAGAGGTAAAAGTCATGGTCTTGTCATCCAGGTTCAGATGCATGGCTGGATAATCTACCAGGGCAGCCTCATGCAGATTGATGTAGATACCGTCATCTGTCTTCAACTGGAGTGAGGTCTGTACACCGGTATCTGAAAAGACAGTCTGTGAGAGATTGCTGCTGACAGCAGCATGCAAAGCTGGACGGATGCCCGACAGGCGGGTCTTGGTGTATTCATATTCCTGGGTATCGTAATCACCAGGAATCCACCAGGCAGTATGATCGCCCGTCATGGCAAACTCAGTACGCTCTTCCTTGATGGTAAAGTAGTTGAGACTGCCTTTCTGAGGGAACTCATAGCGCAATCCTACTCCATCGTCATAGACACGGAAACGAACATTCATATAACTGTCGGTGGAATTCTGCTTCAACTCTACCAGCATATCATTATAATGATTGCGGATCGACTTGTTCTCTCCCCAAACAGGAGTCCAGGTCTCGTCGAAAGTAGAAGTTTTCTCATTAATGACACTAAAATCAGAAAGCAGATCCTTGCCATCCTTGCCGCCCTTGGCGAGCTGATACCCCAGACGGCTAGGCTTGATGATGGTCTTGCCCTGATAGGTCACACTATAGGTAGGCACAGTGCCATCCAAAGTAAAATTCACCTTGATCTGTCCGTTAGGAGAAGTGATGTCTCCTGCATCTGCCGAGATGCCAAAAGCCATCAGAAGGCTTGCGAGCAAAAAGAGTTTTTTCATATTTTTTTATTTGTATGTTTGTAATATTCAATACCGAATTCATATAAAATTAAAAATCTCCTTGGTACGCTCCAATGAGAAATGTTTCCTCATTGGAGCTAATCATTACTTGGTATAGCCAGGATTCTGGTTGAGTTTCTTGTTCAAGTTGAGCACGGCATAAGGGATTGGATAAACCATGGTATAGCCCTGCGTATCATCATTGTAATCACCTGCAGAAGCATTGTGGGTCACACCCTTGAAGCGGTCTGCAGTAGGTTCTGTAAATGTACAGAATCTGATCTGGTCTTGGCGGCGTACTCCCTCCCAAGCCAGTTCCAGCATACGTTCGTTCAGGATATCGTTGAGCGTAAGTTCTGTTCGAGGTGTAGCAGCAGCACGGGAACGAACCTCATTCACTATCGTGAGCGCATCAGCCTTGTTACCCATACGATACTCAGCCTCAGCCTTCAGGAGCAAGGCATCAGCATAACGCCAGATTACCAAGTCGTTGTTGAAGCTATACTGCTGGGTAGTGGACTTGTCAAACTCATACTTCTTCATTCTGGCACCGGCACACTTCATGGCATGAGGGTCATCGGTAGCAGTGAAATCCACCTTTACAGCCAATGGCATATACTCCAGTGGCTTGTCAGTGGCACCGTCCTCTACAGCTTTTCCTGTCTCCTCCATATAATCCTTGTCGGTATAGAAGTTGAGTTTCAGACGAGGGTCCGGATTAGCCGTTCCATAGCCATATACCAGCATCTGCTGCTTGGAAGAGCAGGCTCCATTCCAGCCCTGGTAACCGATGGCACCACCATGGTTGTAATGCAAGGTGCGCACGATGTTGTAATCCTCTATCTTATAGTTGACGCAATCATTTGGGCGGGTCCAGATATTCTCCACGGAATTCTGGTTGGCTACGATGAAGTTATCTGCATAGCTAGGCTGCAGGCGGTAACCCAAACTGGCAATCTGGTCAGCACAATAGGCTGCTGTTTCCCACGCATTGCGAGTTTCACCATCCAAAGTGATATTAATATTTTTGCCCATTTCAGAAACAGTCTTTCCCTGCTCCTCGCTGGCAGTAGCCTTGCCGCTCTTGTCTGTTCCAACAAAGGCACTGTAGCTGGTTGGAGTGGTATCATCGATGGTATAGACCGGTGCATTGATGGCACACTTAGCCATACACATATATGCCACAGCCTTGGTGATACGGCCATAATATTCACCCTCGTTCTGACTCTTACTGTCTGAAAGATGAGGAATGCATTCAGCCAATTCTGAAGTAACAAACTTGAAGACATCAGAACGGTTAGACTGTTCCACCTCGTTGGCACTCACCTGAGAAGAAACAACCAATGGCACCTGTCCAAAGAGATCCATCACATAGTAATAATAGACAGCACGAAGGGCTCTCAATTCATATACATATTCAGCATACTCCGGATGTTCACCCAGGTACTTGTTGAGTCGGTCGATAGAAGAATTGGCAAGACCGATGACACGATACAGGTTGTTCCACACATCGTTATACTTGCTTACAGACGACTCGAAGTTGTGAAGGAAAATGTTCTGCCAGGCTCCACCATCTACCCAGTCACCCTGGCGACCAGGAATCATACTGGCATCAGAAGAGAACTCCTGGAAGGTATGTACCGAGCCACCATCGCTTCCATACAATCCATTTCCGATGGAAGAATATACGTTAGCCACTGTGTTTACATATACCAGCTTAGAGGTACTGAAAGCCTCTTCCTCAGAAAACTTGCTTCGTGGAGTCTCATCCAGTGAGCAACTAGCCAGTAATATCGATGAAAGAAGCATCGAGCCTATAATATATTGTTTCATAACTATAATCCTTTATATATTAATAATGTAGTTCTTGATAAGAATAATATAATCCATTATATACTAGCGTAAACATCTAGAAATTCACAGAGAGCGACAAAGTATAAGTACGGCTCAGAGGATAGATGTTCTTGTCGTCGATACCCAGATTGTCGCCACTGATGGTTGCAGAGTTGATCATTGGAGTCAAGCCCTTGTAACCCGTGAGAGTACAGATATTGTTGACCGACAACGACAGGTGAATGTTGTTGATGAATTTCCACTTGAGCATATCCTTGGTGAAGGTGTAGCCCAGAGAAGCGTATTCGAAGTTCATATAGTCACCCTTTTCTAACCAGTAGTCAGAAATCTGAACATCATAGATTCCCTTACCATTGTTGAGATGCTGTGCACCGCTCAGGATATTATAGGTAGGGAAATTGCTCATATTGCTCAAGGTCATGGATGTGGCATTGTAAATCTTATGACCGAAAGCACCGTTAAACTGCATAGTCAGATCCCAGTTCTTGTACTTGAAGCCCATATCCCAACCGAGGAAGTACTTAGGGATTGCCTGTCCGCAAACCTTGCGGTCGCCACTATCACCCGTATCAATGGTACCATTCTTATCAAGATCTTCGATGATATACTGTCCATTCTCATCGATACCAGTGCAGTGAGGCAGATAGAACACACCAACAGGTTGTCCCTCTATGAGATAGGTAACGCCATTGTTATGCACCAGACCAGCTGCACCTACGGTAGCAACTGGGATATGCTCGCTCGTTGTCATAGGCTGGCCCTTGTAGGTACCACTCAACTTCTTCAGCTTATTCTTCTGATAAGAGAAATTCACACCGGAATTGAAGGTGAAGTCCTTCGTCTTGATGATATCACCACGAACAGCCAGTTCAAATCCCATATTAGTCATGGTACCCATATTAGCCAACAGACGGTCGTAAGTGAATGGAGGCACCGGCACCGTATAGGTATAAAGCATATCTGAAGTCTCAGAAGTGTACCAGTCGAAGGTTACGTTGAGACGCTGCTTGAACATCGACAGGTCGAAACCGGCATCAAATGTCTTCTTTACCTCCCACTTCAGATCAGGGTTGCTGTTGGAAGTAACCGCAAACGTAGTACTTGTTGCGCCGTTGACGGTAGTTACACCATTAGGTTCCATCAGGGCGAGAGAGGTATAAGGATCGATAGCATCCTGATTACCGGTCACACCATATCCTGCACGGATTTTGAAATTATCTATCTGCTTGATTTTCTTCATCCAAGGCTCGTTGCTGATTACCCAGGCTAAGGAAGCAGAAGGGAACCAGCCCCACTTCTGACCATCACCCAGCTTAGAAGAACCATCGGTACGAACATTGACGGTAGCGATGTATCTGTCAGCAAACATATAGTTGACACGAGCCATATAAGAACTCAGGGTATATTCGGTGTAGTTAGACTGCAGATTACCCCAGCTCACATTGGCAGCAGCCTTCATGTTATTGAACTTGAAGTAGTTGGTATCAAATCCATGTGCCTCCTGTGAGTTCCAGTCATAGGTATATTTCTGTCCCTCCATCAGAGCCAAGGCATCAATGTGATGCTTGCCGAAATCCTTGGAGAAATTCACCATGATATTGCCCATATAGTCCTTGCGGTTGGTATTGGCGATATAAGCCCATCCATTACCATTCAACTTACCCATCTGGATGTTGTTAGGAATATAGAACTTATTGTCACGGTTCCAATAATTGTATGAACCGAAGGCACTTACAGAGAGCCCGTCGATGATGTTGACAGTTGCCTTGCCATGAACATTTACAGAGGCATCCTTGTAGAAGTCATCAATATCGAGCAATCCCAGCGGATTCCAGATTTCATTGGCAAGCAGATCCTCATCCCATTCCCCCTTGTCGTTTCTCACATTAGGATAGGTAGGATTATAAGCTGTAGCAGAATAGAACATCTTGTGCATATCATACTGGATATTGCTATTGCGCTGAGAGCCAAACATTCCGAGTTCCAGCTTCAGATGTTTGTCGAAGAGATACTGAGTTCCATCAAGCTTTGCTGTAAAATTCTTCATATCAGAATTCTTCAAGGCTCCCTGGCGGAGTATGAATCCCAAAGAAGCACGCAGACTGGATGTATCCGTACCAGAAGAAAAAGAAATATTATGATTTTGGGTAAGACCCGTATTGCGCTCTATCTCATCCAGAAAATTGGTATTGCCACCCATATCAGTATAGGTCAATCCCAAAGATTTGGCTGTCTCACGATATTCGGAAGCCGACATCATATCCTGATTTTTATAGACCGTGTTTACACCAAACTGCCCATTGTAGCTAAGGCTGGAATATCCCAGCTTACCTTTGGCTGTGGTAACAACGATGACACCAGAAGCACCACGCGAACCATACTGAGCCGTCTCCGAAGCATCCTTCAGGATGGTCAGACTCTCAATATCACCAGGAGCCAAGGAATTGAACATCGTCATATCAGCAAAGACACCATCAATGATAACCAACGGATCGTTGCCGCCGGAAAGAGAAGATGTACCACGAACTCGAATGCTTGGGGAACTGGTTGGATCACCACCTGCCTGAGAGATGACAACACCAGCTACCTTACCCTTCAAGGCCTCGGCAGGACTGGTTACCACACCCTTGTTCATATTTTCTTTCTTGATGCGGTCAACAGCACCCGACACCGTGCGCTTGCTGCCCACAGCATAACCCACGACAAGCACCTCGTCGAGCACCTCGTCGTTTTCCTTCAGCGTCACATTGATGACATGATTTCCCTTTACCGGAATCTCCTGAGTGCGATATCCCAGATAAGAGAATACCAAGACAGCACCATCCTTCACATTATTAAGCGTGTAACCGCCATCCAAGTCTGATACTGCTCCATTCTTTGTGTCCTTCACCAGAATGCTGGCACCAATAACTGGTTCGCCAGTGGCATCCACCACTTGTCCTTTAATGGTTGCCTGACCAAAAGCATTTAACGTAATCAAGCATCCTGCCATCAGCAGACCTGCTTTCTTTGAAAAGTTCGTTTTATCCATAATTTTATAGGTTTATTATGATTAAAATTGTTTGTTGCTGCAAAAGTACGGCAAAAATCGGTAAGTTGGTGCGAATAGTAGGTTTTTGGTAGATTGCCGACATCTACTACTCTCCTCACCTCTCTGAATATCAATATTTTGCAAATTCTCAAAAAAAACGGCTAGTAGATGCGAGATTCTCAATGTTTTTTATTATTTTTGCAACGGAATCTAAAAACATAGGAAATATGAGACATCTTATCTTTATAATCATCACACTTCTGATGCTCCAGCCGATATACGTAAAAGGAGACAACACCCAGCTCTACGAGCAACTGGATGCTGCCCTGGCACAACGTGCGCATTACGTAGAGTTAAAAGAGAAAAGCTTGAATGACATCAAGCAAGGTGCCAAATATGTAACCAGCAATGAAGACAAGCTAAAGCTATACGAACAACTCGCCAATGACTACAAAGCCTACGAGTACGACTCGGCGATGACCTACGTAAACAAAGGCCTTCTTCTTGCCCAAAAGAGCAACAATATCTTATTTAGCAAAAGATTCCACCTTAGCCTAACCAGGTTACTTATCACACGGGGATTCTATGCAGAAGCAAAGGAAATTTTGCAGAAGATAGCCCCCCAAGAGGATCCACAGGACTACCAGTTTCTATATTATTATACACTTTACGGACTATACAACAACTGGGCAACCTACTGTGAAAACAATGAATTCAGCAAGAATTACAACCTGAAGAAAATAGAATACCTGAAGAAAGCTATAGAACTATCTCCAAAGAAAGATGCGTTCTATTACTATCTAATGGGAGAGTTATACTATTACAGCAATCATACCAACAATAACAAGGCCATCCAATACTACAAAAAAGCACTGAGTATGGAAAAAACATATAGCCGTCTCCATGCCATGACCGCTTTTGCACTTTCTGAGATCTATAAGATAGCCAACAACCTAGAGTTAATGGAGCATTACCTCCTGGTTGCAGCTATCTCAGACGTCACTTCTGCCACAAAAGAAAACGTAGCCCTGCAAGACATCGCACTCTTCATCTACAAATATAAGACAAGAAGTCTGAAAAAAGCCCAGGAATACATCAACCTATCCCTGGAAGATGCTTATACATACAACAACCGGTTGCGCCGCATTGAGATTTCATCCAAATTGCAGATGATTACCAATGCCTATACGGATGATATTAAAGCCACCAACCAGCTGCTCTACATCGCTTTGTCGGTCATTTTCCTACTCTTGCTTGGAGTGGGTATAAGCAGTCTGTTCATCCGCAAGAAGAACAGACTTCTGAAACAAAAGAAAGATGAAATCACAGCTACGTCGGCAAAAATGGAAATTCTAAATGAACAATTGCATCTCATAAACGACGAATTGAAGAATACCAATCAGAAACGCGAGAGATTGGTAAAGGTATATATTGACCTGAGCTATAAGAATATAGAGAGGAATCAAAAGCTACGAACATTGGCTGTAAGAAAGATAAAGGCCAACCAAAGCAAGGAATTGCTGAGTCTCCTCTCTTCCTCATCAAGTACAGAAAGGGAAAACAAGGAGTTTTTGACTGAATTCGACAAGTCTTTCCTAGCTCTATACCCAACTTTTGTAAACGAACTGAACCAGCAACTCACAGAATCGGCTCACATCCAACTGAAAGAGAATGGAGAAATGCCCCCTATACTTCGTGTGTGTGCCCTGTTACGATTAGGCATCACTGAAAGTTCAAAGATTGCCGGCATTCTGTCTTATTCGCCACAAACCGTATATAACTACCGTTCCATCCTCAAGAACAATGCTATAGACAAGGAGCACTTCGAGGAAAACGTACTCAAACTCTGTATGGTTATCGCAGACTGATCGGAGACTGATTCCAGGAGTGTTCCCACTTCTTGTCGGGAAGAAAGTTCCGTTCAAAACTATTGAACGCACATTCAAAACTATTGAACGCATATTCAAAACTATTGAACGTACATTCAAAACTATTGAACGAAACTTTCTACTAACTCTAGAAACATTTTCCTTTAAAGGTAGTGCATATCTATCTTCAGACGTTGACGTCCTGTTTTAGGACGTCAACCTCCATTTATCTTATGATCTTAATCCATGAACTTAATCATGTCCTGGCGTCGTGGCTTTGCCTCCGGCGATTCATCTGGGTATCCCAGAGCGATGCAGTAGAGCAGTTTGTAACCCTTGGAGAATGCCATGCGGTCGAGGTATGGCTTGGCTGATGGAGAATCCTGTATCCAACGGGCAGAACTGCCCAGGCAACAGGAACCGATGCCCTTTGACCATGCTGCAAGAATGATGTTCTCGCCAAGCAAACCGCAATCAATCTGCGCCATATCATAAGTAGTATCATAGGCTATGCAAACCACGCATGGTGCATTCACGAAGATGTTCTTGAAGCCCTTGCGCTCTGCTATTTTAGGATTATCCTTTACCACGGCTTGGGTTATCGAATCGATAAGCGCAGGAGAATCTATCACTCTGATTTCATACGACTGCAGATTCTGTCCGTTTGGCGCATGGATGCCGCATTTCAGAATCTCGTTCAGGGTATCACGGCTGATTGCGGAATCCTTGTAAGTACGAATGCTTCTGCGACTCATCATCAAGTCGGTTACCACACTTGCAGAGTCAACGCTGGTTGTTGCCTCCGGCTGTCTGCTCTCATTGCAGGCAGTCAACATCAGTGCAGCTGCCAATCCTAAGAAAATTTTCTTCATATGATTCATGATTAAACTTATTAGTATATATTGTGCAAAGATAGCAACAAAATCTGGTATCCAAGAAGATACGGTTAAAGTTTTAAGAGTTTTTATCGGTCTTTCCTATTCAACTTTTCCAAAAAGGAAAATCATAAAACGTCAAAATATAACCTAATTAATTTGGTGATACGGCGTTTTTTCCGTACTTTTGCCGCAAAATCATTAAACTTAGAAATTATGGCAAGAACAAGAATAAAGAATCCTATAGTATTGACTCGCATTGCGCAATACGCCATGTATGCATATTGCATTTTCGCTTTGTTCTCGATGGTATTTTTTATTTGCGGGAAAGTTGACCTGCTCTTCAGAATAAGTCCCGTCCTGATTACCCTCAAGCAGTTGGTATTGCAGCTTACCCCAATAGCTATATGGGGAGTATTCCGCTTCACGCTACCAACAGGCGTCAAATTGCTACGGCGCTGCAGCGAGGTGATGGTGCTTTACTATATACTCTCATTCATCCTGGGGCAATGCTTCAGGTTCAACTTTGTAACGATGATGCAGAACGGACAGATAACATCCACGACAACTATTCTTACCTGGATACAAAGCTCTATGGGATTGATTTCCGTCATCGCTTCCCTAATAGCTGGCTGCCATCTGTACAGCAAGCACAGAGGTAACATGAGCAAACTGGGCATAGCCCTTATCCTGATTTTCATGGTATGGCTGATATGCTCGAATCTTCTCCCGGCAGCAGTGTTTTATCTGGCAGGAAACACCCAGCAGGCAGCCTTCACCAGCGTGAATCTCATCAGTATGATAACCACAACATCGGTTTATATATACGCATACTATAGAATGTATCGGGCGATAGAAAGAAGACAGCCCTCTATCCCCTGAAAGAACGATACGAAGGAATGCAGCATCTGCTGCATCTGCCCAAGACGATGATTCCGCTCAACATCATCAGGAATCATATCCCTATCATCTTATATACCCCTCCTGCTCATATCCCCTGCGATAATGATGAATCATATTGATCAGCGGATGAAGGCGGACATCCGTTACTGCCATATTCCTGAATCTGTCATATTGCTGATTGTAAAGCGCGGCATTGCCTTCGGCCAATCTTTCCTCGATATCAGATGGCACCAGGACGGAAGACCGATTACCCAAATGGGCATAAAACTCTGAAAGATAGATGTGAACTCCTGCCAGATCGAAATCGCCAAAATGAACGTAACGATTGGGAATGCGGAGAAGCCATGATCTGAGATTCTCCAGGTTTTCCTGTGGATAACGGCAGACAAACAGGAGTTGCTTACCAGGAAACTGAGCATCAAAAAGCCAACGCTGCTTCCGAATCTGCATGAAATTCTCTGCATTCTCCATACCTATCCCCTAATTCCGCAACACTATTATAAATTAAACTTTTTAAGCACCTGAGCAACAAAAAGTTGCTCTGGATTTTGCCATATCAGATTTTTCACTTATCTTAGTGTTGCAAAAAGAAAACAAGCAAAACTCTGAAATGACATGGCAAAGATACAAATTAAATCTGAGAAACTCACTCCTTTTGGAAGAATATTTTCGGGGCATGGAGCAATTTGACTCCACATTGTCTTCTGTAATCGACTCAACCCTCGGTCTAAGGTATAGATTGTTCGGTTGACACTATCCTCAGAGCGATAAAGGAACTGACGCAAGAAGGATGTTGAAGGGCTTATTTGCGGATTTGAGGATATTCTACAAACCTTCTAATACCCATTTCCATGCAGGTCTTATTTCTATTCTGAGTCCATCACGAACAATTTCCCCTTCATCCTCATAGGTAATTATCATAGCTCTCTTCAGTGAATGCAAACCATGCAAGGCTACTAATGCTTTCACTTCTCGCTCTATAGTTTCTCCGTCGCTCATCTGATAGCTCGCCAGTACAGCTAGCCCCTCATCTGGCACATAGAAATCAACCTCTATGTTTCTATTATAATAGTATAAGCCCTTGCCGAATTTCTTATACAATGTAATTGCGCAAAGGTTCTCCAGCAAAGAGGTGTTCGGATTGTTGATGAAGAGATGCAGCAGCCCATTATCTACAAAATAATGTTTTTTAATTGTTTCTTTCTCCACAAACTTGGAAACATAATTGTCTATAGAAATCAACAAACATGATTCTTGCAGATAGCGAACATACCCCATTACCGTTGACGGGCTACATGGAGTCCCGGTTGCTTTTATCAGATTGCTCAAATGATTCAAGGAGCATGGCTGTTTCACGCTTTCTGCCAATCTTCTTACACAAAGGCGTAAGGCATCCTCGTTCTTTATTTTGTGCCGAACCACCAGATCATTAAAGAAAATACGATTATATAAGCTGTTGAGCCATACTCTCTTTTCTTGAAAATGCACAAGCTCAGGAAAACCACCCCAATCAAAGTAAGTTCGGAAATGACGCTGCAGTTCATTTGCTTTTCGGCCATATTGCCAATTCTTTGAAAGCAAGACTCCAACAGCTTTCAGATATTCAGAAAAGCTATATGGAAACACGCTGATATCCAGATATCTTCCTCCCAATACAGTCTCTATGTCACGACTCAGCATTTTGGCATTGCTGCCAGTTATATAGATACGATATTTTTGGTTGGCTAGACGGCGTGCAAAGTTCGCCCACCCTTCAACATTCTGTATCTCATCAAAGAAGAAGATGGGCTGGCTTTCATACATGCTATGATAGGCTTGCAATATGAAATCGAAGTCAGTTACCGACATTCCTTGCAAACGTTCATCGTCAAAGTTGACATACACGATATCTTCTATATTAACTCCATTTGCTAGCAATTGCTGTATTCTCTGGTATAGCAAATAGGATTTTCCTGCTTGTCTAACTCCTACAAACACATAATTGCCATATTCCTCTAAGTCTAGAGGACGCTGTACCAAATGAATACGACCTATATATTCTTGGCTCTCAGCTATTATCGTTCGAAACAATTCCTTTTCCATATACTTACTTTTTGTGGCAAAAGTACGAATTTTATTTGATACTACAAAATTAAAAGGCATTTTTTATTCGGCGACAACGAATAAAATAACATAATCCTATTCTCTGCCACCGAATAAAAGCAATGATGGAAATGATGGAAAAGAATCAGGTGGCAGCAAAGGATAAGTGGAAAGAGGAGAATATTTCCTATAATTATTATCAGGAATAATCTCCATCAGGAATCTTTTAGCTCAAACCATAGTATTCAGTTTTTTGAGGGATAGGGATGTATCAGGCGATAGAAAGAAATTTGCAATACACTGCGAATTTCTCAAAAAAGTTTCGTATATTTGCAGCGCATTTCATTTTTAGCAATCAAAATAGAATGCTAAATGAATAGCAAAATGGAATAGAAAAGTGAATAAATAGGACATAAAGAGAATATGATAGAGCGCAAAGAATACATGAATCTCCTGGAGAAATGGAGAGACAAGAAGACCATCAAGGTGGTAACAGGCATACGACGCTGTGGCAAGTCATCGCTGCTGAGGATGTTCAGGGAGAAACTTCTCTCGGACAGAGTATCCGAAGAACAAGTACAGAACCTCAACTTCGAGGATCTCGACAACGAACCGTTCCTCGACTATAAGATTTTGTATGCGCACGTAAAGAAGAACCTGTGCCAGACAAGATGAACTATCTCTTCTTTGACGAGATACAAATGGTGGAAAATTTCCAGAAAGTGATAGACAGCCTGTTCCTGCTAGGCACCGTAGATATTTACGTTACTGGCAGCAATGCCTACCTGCTCTCTGGCGAAATAGCCACCCTGCTCACCGGAAGATACATCGAAATCAAGCTCTTCCCTTTCTCCTTCCGAGAATTCATGCAGACGCAGCCTGCCCACACTTCCCGAGAGCTTGCCTATCGCCAATACATCGAACTGGGTTCCTTCCCATACATTCCCCAAATCAGCCAAGACCGAGAGATGGTGCGTGAATACCTGTCAGGTCTCTACAACACCATCGTACTGAAAGATGTGGTGAGCCGCAAGAAGATAACCGATGTGATGATGCTGCAAAGTGTGGTAAGATTCCTTGCTGACAATATAGGCAACATATCCATAATCAAGCGCATCAGCGACACCATGACCTCGCTGGGCAGAAAGACTACATCTCATACGATAGAAAACTACATCTCTGCCCTCACCGACAGCTACATCTTCTACTCAGTGCAGAGATATGATGCCAAGGGTAAGCAACTATTGAAGACTGGACAGAAACTTTATCTTGCCGACGTAGGTCTGCGCCAAGTCATCAATGGCACCAAAGGTGGCGACTTGGGGCACGTACTGGAGAACATCGTGTATCTGGAACTAGCACGACGAGGCGGAGAAATCTATGTAGGCAAAGCCGGTGATGCAGAGATAGACTTCGTGGTAATCATTGGTGAACACAAGGCATACTATCAGGTATCGCTCAGCGTAAGGGATGAGACCACGATGCAGAGAGAATTGGCACCCCTGAAGTCCATCTCCGACAATTTTCCGAAATATCTGCTCACCCTGGACAACGACCCCGTCCAGTTTCATGATGGAATCAAGCAAGAATATGTGCTCGACTGGCTTATGGAATGACGCTCCTGTCCGAATTGGCAGCAAAGGATAAGTGGAAAGAGGAGAATATTTCCTATAATAAATGGATGGAGAAAAATTCATAATACAAGAAGAAGAAGAAAAATAAGAATAAGAATAAGAAAAAATAAGAATAAAGAGTATGAATATCAAGGAGAATTATCAACAATATGTAAGCCGATATGCTTCTGAGGTGGCTGCCCTGAAGCGTAAGAATACAGGATTTATAACGGGAGAGTTGCTGGCTTTTGGCGGCATCCTCGCCTTCCTGATCTGCTATTTCGCATTGGATGGGGATACACAGAACTATCTGATGGGGGCGGCATTGTGCCTGATTACCTATCTGGGAATCAGACGACTTGACGACAAGAACAAGGAGAAGATAGAGCATCTTTCGGCTTTGCTCAAGGTTTATCAGGACGAAATCAAGGCTTGGGAGGGCGATTTCTCGCCTTTCGAAACGGGCGATTCCTATCAGAATCCGCAGCATCCTTATTCCTTCGACCTCGATGTATTCGGCAAGAGTTCGCTTTTCAACCGCATCTGCCGAACCATCACATCGGGCGGTTCAGAGGCGCTCGCCAGGAATCTTACCCGGGAAACACCTTTGGGCATGGAGGATATCAAAAGAAGAAGGGATTTGCAGAAGGAATTGGCGGGAGAAGGCGAAAACTGGCGAATGGAATTCCTGGCACTTGGCGAAAAGAACAGAAGCCAAACTGCGGATGGCAAAATGGTGAATGGCAAGACGAAGAAGATTGATTCTGCTGCGGTGATGGATGCGATGCAGAAGGTTTCGAAGATGGAGGTGCCGGCATGGTTTGGGTCTCCGGTTTCGCTCGTCATCGGATGGCTGCTGATTATCGGAGTAATCGGTTCCGTGATTTTATCGATATGCGATATGGTTTCGGTGGATTTCGCCTTGTGGTGGGTGTTGGCCCAATACATGGTGGTGTTCTTCGTCTGCAAGCAGACACTTGATAAGATAGACAGCAACGGCGGCAAGCTTCGCCATCAGCTCATCGCCTATGCCCAGATACTCCAGCTTATCAACAGGCGCAATTTCCATAGCGAATCAGGCAAGGAGATGCAGAAATCCCTGGCAGATGCCCTGCCTTCCTTTGCCCAACTGGAAAAGATATTGAAGGGGTATGACAGAAGAGGCAACAAACTCGCTAATTTCTTCACCGATGCCTTCATGCTGAGCGATTTCTTCCTGGTTCGCAGTTTTCTGAAATGGAAGAATACCTATATGGTGAAGATGGAGGAATGGATGCATATCATCAGCGAGATGGATGCGATGGTTTCGATGGCGGATTTCAGATATAATCATCCAGAGGCGGAAGAGGCGGAATTTGTTTCGGGAAGTCCGGAAATCGTGTTCGAGGGAAAGAATCTCTATCATCCTTTCCTGGGTGCCAAGGCGGTGAAGAATGATTTCACCATCAAGGACGACAACTATTATATCATCACCGGAGCCAACATGGCGGGAAAGAGTACCTTCCTCCGTTCGCTGGGCGTGAACTATATCCTGGCGATGGCGGGTATGCCGGTGTTTGCGGATCAACTGAAGATTTCCCGTTTCAGATTGTTCTCGAGTATGAGAACCACCGATGATTTGACGCATGGCATCTCTTATTTCAACGCAGAATTGATTAGATTGGAAGAGCTTCTGAAATTCTGCAAGGAAAGTACAAAGGGAAAGTTCTGCAAGGAAAGTATAGAGGGCGATAAGGAGCCACTCCGAACGCTGATTATTCTGGACGAGATTTTAAAAGGAACGAATTCGTTGGATAAGTTGAATGGTTCGAGAAAGTTCCTCGAAGCCATCTCCAAGCAGCCAGTGAGCGGCATTATCGCTACCCACGACTTGGAACTCTCCAAGATGGAGAATGATGCATCAGGAAAATTCCACAACTATTGTTTCGAGATAGATTTGGGTACAGATGTTACCTATACGTATAAAATACAGAAGGGTGTGGCAAGAAACCAGAATGCCACCTTCCTGCTGAATAAGATTCTGGAGAAATATTAAATACAGTTCAGGGAAAAGATTGATAGGACTTATAAAAGCACTAATATAAGATTTATAAAAAAGGGAAACTCCCGATAATTTGAGCAGTTTCAAATTATCGGGAGTTTTCCTTTAAAAGAATACATTATAACTCAACACTATCAAGTTATAACTCAACGCTATCCAGACGGAATTTGAGCAAGCCAGCTGGTACCTTTACCATTACTTCATCACCTGCCTTCTTACCCAGAAGAGCCTTGGCGATAGGCGATTTGATAGAGATTTTTCCACTATGCAAATCAGCCTCATGCGGATTTACGATAACATAACTCATGCTGCACTTGTTGGCGAGATTGGTAATCTTAATCTTGCTCAGCAAGCCAACGGTATCGCTCTTAAGGCGTGACTTGTCGATGACACGGGCATTCTCCAAAACCTTCTGCTTGAAGCTGATGCGGCTCAACAGTTTGCCCTGCTCACGTTTGGCAGCATGATACTCGAAATTCTCGCTGAGGTCACCCTTGTCGCGAGCCTCAGCAATCGCATCACGAACGGCTGGCAACTCTACGTTTACCATGTGTTGAAGTTCGGCCACGAGCTCATCGTAGCCTTCTTGAGACATATATTCCATTTTTCCTTGTTTTCTAGTTTCTTATTGTTCTTAATGAATGATGATTTTTTATTCGGGGTGCAAAGTTACTAGTAAATCACGAAATCACCAAACTTTTTTAGTGAAAAAGTGAAGAAACTAAAGATTAGAAAAAACAGAAGCATCCTAAATCATTATTTTTGGGTATTGCAAATGTTGATAGATATTCTTACCTTTGCAACCCATTTAGTAGAAAACAACAATGTTTAGTAGAAAACAACAATGAGAGAAAAAAAGAAGAAACGTTTTACCTGGAAGAAATACCATCGTTGGTTCGGACTTGTACTGTCTGTCTTTATGTTGGTATTCTGCGTATCAGGTATCATTTTAAATCATCGCCAGCTATTCGCCGGTTGTGAAGTAAGCAGAAGTCTGATGCCATCGGCTTACCATATCAAGAATTTCAACAACGGCATCATCAAAGGTTCTATCAAGATCAATCACCGCATCAGCAAAACTCCAAGTGATTCCATCCTGGCGTATGGTTATGGTGGCATCTGGCTTACGGATGCAGAGATGAAAAGCTGGAAAGACTTTAACAAGGGATTACCCAAGAACGTGGATGGCAGGAATATCCGCAACATCGTGCAGACAAAAAACGGAGAAATCTGGTGTGCAGCCATGATGGATGTATATCGCTTCGACGGAAAGGAATGGAAGATGTTTCCGCTCGCAGATAATGAAGAGCGTATCGCTGACATTACATTGACCAAAGACAGCACAAGCATCATCGCCATGACCCGTTCTGCCGTTTATGAAATATCCGGAAAGAAGACGGATGCAGCCAACGAAAAGAGGGATGCGATCAGCGAAAAGACGAATGTTACCCGCAAAATCATCGGTCAACCAGAAGGTTTTATTCCGGAAGTTACCCTTTTCAAGACCGTTTGGAACCTACATAGCGGTGCTTTCTTCGGATTAGCCGGAAGATTGGTGGTGGATGCCATCGCCATCGTACTTATCATCCTTTCGATAACGGGCATCATCCTTTTCATTCTTCCTTATCGTATCCGCCGACAGAAGAGATTACAGGCAAGAGAAAGTATGCTGAAGCTTGGCAAACAGATGGTTTTCAATGCCAAATGGCATAACAAGCTGGGATATGCCACCATCATCCTTACGCTCTGGCTAGCGATAACAGGAATGTGCCTCCGACCACCTTTGATGATACCTCTGGCAATGAACAAAACCACGGAAAAGGTGAAGGATGGGAATGTTTGGCACGATAAGCTTCGCGCCATCCGATGGGATGCAGCAGAGGGCAACTGGCTTGTTTCTACCTCAGAAGGTTTTCTTCGAGTAGATGAGCATTTCTGCCAAAAACCGGTTTTATTGGATAAGAAGCAATCGCCAAAGATAAGTCCGATGGGAGTGAATGTTTTCGAAAGCGACGGCAAAGGTGGCTGGCTGATAGGATCATTCAGCGGTATGTTCCGTTGGAATCCGGAAAAGAATCTGATTGTGGATTATTTCACAGGGAAAGTCAACCAAGGAAAATCGATGATTCCGATTTCCAGTTCTTTGGTCAGCGGTTATTCCAAGGACTTCTTTGGAGGAAAAGAAGTGATTTTCGATTATAGCAAAGGGGCGAGCTTAGGTGAAACAGCATCTACCCCCGAGTTGCTTTCTGCCACCCCCATGTCACTTTGGAATGTGGCTTTAGAGCTTCACGTGGGCAGATGCTATTCTCCATTCTTAGGTCCCCTTTCCGACCTCTTCGTCTTTATTTCCGGTTTGCTGATTTCGCTGGTTTTGCTTTCCGGCTACATCATTCTGCATCGGAGAAAGAAGAAGAGCCCCAAACTTCCTCGGAAATCTCTCTAACCAAATCTATCTTTGCCCATTGCTCAGCATCGGTCAGTTTATTACCGATTTCGCAAGAGGCAAAGCCGCATTGAGGACTGAGGCTTAAGCGATTGAGAGAAATATACTTGGCAGCTTCGTGGATTCTGGCGATGACCGTAGCCTTATCCTCCAACACAGGAGATTTAGAGGTTACCAAACCCAGAACCACCTTCTTGCCATCAGCCACATATTTCAATGGTTCGAAACCGCCCGAACGCTCATCGTCATACTCCAGATAGAAGGTATCCACATCCTCATGAGCGAAAAGATAAGGAGCTACGGCATCGTAGGCACCCTTGGTGGCATAGCAGGAATGATAATTGCCACGGCATACGTGGGTGTTGATAGTCAATCCTTCTGGCTTGCCTTCGATGGCAAGGTTGTTCACCTTCAGATATTGCAGAGCTTCCTGTTCAAGGGTGAAGCCGTTGCCCACCTTGGCCTTCCAGTAATCGCTATCCACAATCATTCCCCAGGTGCAATCATCGAGCTGGATGGTGCGGCATCCGGCTGCATAAATCTCCTGGAAGAAGGTGCGATAAGCCTGGGCAATATCCTCTATCAGTTGGGTGGTGTTAGGATAGAACTTGCGGGTGTTCTCGGCATTCTTTCCACGAAACAGTTCGGCAAGAAACTGTGCAGGAGCAGGCACCGTCTGCTTTGCCTCGAAGATATATTCGCCCTTGTCATCCAACTCCTCAAACTGCTTTACAAACAGGAAATCCTTGATAAAAGGATGATTCTCACCGGTAATCTTGCCGGTCAGTTGGATAGAACCCTTGGTTGTCTCCTCACCATGAAACTGGTAGCCATGCTCCAGTTCGATATGCTCCACGCCATTGAATCCCCACATAAAGTCGAGATGCCAATAGCTGCGGCGAAACTCACCATCGGTGATATAAGGCAGGCGATGCGCCTTCTGCTGCTTGACGACCTCTGTAATCAGACGGTCTTCGATGCAGCGAAGGTCGGTGGCAGAAATCTTACCATCTGCAAACTTAGCTCTTGCTTCCTTCAACTCTGCAGGGCGCAAATAGCTGCCCACTGCCTCAAAATGTATATTTCTTACGTTGCTCATTTTTCTTATCTCCTATATTTTTAAATGATGAATGACTCTTAATTTGCCATTATCAGATGATGAACGGCTCTTTGCATCCGGAATTGCGAATGCAAAGGTAAGAAGAAGAATTTTATCTGCCAAACATTCTTCGTAATTCAGAAAAATATACTATCTTTGCAGCGTATTAAGCAAATTCACAGAATATTATTCTACAAGAAACACTAAAAGAAGGAATAAAGAAACAATAAAATAGAAAGAAAAGAAACAATGGCTACAGAAGAAAATCTCGACGAAATCGATATTAAGATACTCAAGTTACTGCAGCAGAACTCCCGACTCACCGTGAAGGAACTTGCTGCAAGAGTACACCTCTCCCCTTCTCCTACCTTCGAACGGCAGAAGCGACTGGAGCGAGAGGGATACATCCAGCGATACGGAGCAATCGTGGATCATCACAAGATGGGGCACAACGTGATTGTGCTCTGCAATATCCGATTGAAACAGCACACCCACGATTTGATTCAGCAATTTATGGATACCGTGCAAACCATCGACCAGATAACAGAGTGCTACAACACCACCGGCGATTACGACTTCCAGATCAAGGTGTATGCCCGGGACATGAAGGATTATCAGGACTTCATGCTCAACACCCTGGGAAATATCGACTGTATCGGAAGCCTCCACAGCATCATCGTGATTGGCGAAATCAAGGATTCATATTATATTCCTGTGAATCAGAATAAGGAGAAGAGAAATTAAATCAAGAAAGAATGAAATAGAATAAATATTAAGGAGAAAGAATTATGTTTTGGAAAAAGATCATCATTCTGTACCTTGCTCTTCCCATGCTTTGCAGCCTTCCATCCAAGGCGCAGAAGCCGGGAGAAATCGTCAGCGAACAAACCATCAGGAAACTGGGAGAGAAGCATTTCTTCGCCACATCCCTCATTCCTGATGATATTTTCCACCTGATGCAGGGGAAGACGTATAAAAAGAATTGCACCGTAGCAAGAAGCGAACTGCGATACCTGAAATGCCTTCATGTGGATAAAGACGGCAGAAACATCGTAGGTGAAATGGTGGTAAACAAGGCGATAGCGGCAGATGTGCTCGATATTCTCAAAAAACTCTACGAAGCGAAATATCCGATAGAGCGTATGAGACTTATCGACTACTGGGATGCCGACGACGAGAGGGCGATGAGAGACAACAACTCCTCCAGCTTCAACTTCCGATTCATTTCGCATACCAAGATTGTTTCGAAACATGGCAGGGGACTTGCCGTTGATATCAACACCCTCTACAATCCCTATCATAAGCATTTGAAGAATGGCAAGGAAGTGATAGAGCCAGCTACGGCACGACCTTATCTCAACCGCAGCAAGCACCATGTTTATATGATCAGAAAGGGCGATTTATGCTACCGGCTCTTCAAGGAAAAGGGTTTCCGATGGGGTGGCGACTGGAAGCATAGCAAGGATTACCAACACTTCGAGAAATAAGAACAGAAGAAGGCTATGCTGTTGTTGCTTGAGATTCTGCAACAAATAGCATAGCCTTTATTGTCTAACTGCACTCAATTACCTAACTGTACCAAACAGAATTATAATCTCTGCGGTCATCTTCCTCATTATAGAGGTTCTCATACTCTAGGTTCATAGCCTCGAATTTTTCCTGTGTCTGTTTCATGATAGCCCCTCCTATTACTTTAAGTTAATAAATTCGTTTCTACCTTTTGTATATGCAAAAATAGCAAAAAAATGAATCGATGCTGTCAACTATTCAGAAAACTTTTGTATTTTTGCATCAGAAAGCCATATTTGGCGACATTAAGAACAATTAGAATGAAGAAATAATGAATATGATACAGCATACATTTCGACTCAATCGGGTAAAGTGGCGCCACTGGTTATTGCTGGTACTGCTCCTCCTCGTTACTCTTGCCAAAATGATTCCTCTATGGGGATTCATCTACACCACCCGTATCTATCCGATTATCGGCACACTCCTCTCTCCCATCTCAGGATTTTTTCCTTTTGCCGTAGGCGATATTTTCATCGCTCTCAGCATTGCCTGGGTTATCTTCTATCCCATCTATGAGATAGGATTGAGAAAGAAGCTTGCCAGGCGATACTTCTTCCTGGCAGCGAAGAGAGGCTGTTATCCCAAGAAGAAGGTTGTATTCGGAAGAGTGGCAGAATACCTGCTTTGGGTATATGCCTGGTTCTACATCGCCTGGGGATTAAACTACTCCCAGCCGAATATCTATGACAGAATAGGAATGAAGCCGGTGGAAGTAAGCGAAGCTAAATTCAAGGCATTCGCCTATCAATATGCCGACAGCCTCAACGCTTTAAGCATTTCTTCTGATATTGCCGGGAGTAGCATTTTCTCTGATAGCATCGCAGATGATGGTTTGAAAAATCGGGTGCGGGATGCGATTCTGAAGGAATATAATAAAATAGGTTATAAGGAGGGTATCAATGCACCTTTCAACCAGCATCCTCATGCCAAGACGATGCTATTCACACCCCTCAGTTCGATGTCGGGCGTTACCGGAAGCATGGGGCCTTTCTTCTGTGAGTTCACGCTTAATGGAGATATTCTTCCCCACGATTATCCTGCCACCTATGCCCACGAGTTTGCTCACTTTCTGGGTGTAGCCAACGAGGGTGAGGCGAATTTCTACAGTTACATCGTGTGCACAGTATCGGCAGATAAGCTGGTGAGGTTCAGCGGCTATTACCACATTTTCTTCCACGTACTGAACAATGTTTTCGATATTCTCGGCGAAAAGGAGGGAGAAAGATTCCTGAAACATATCCGTCCCGAGATTATCCAGCGGGCAAGAAACGACCGCCGTTACTGGTTCAGCAAGCGATGCAAGGCATTGGATGCCGCCCAGGATTTCATCTTCGAACTCTACCTCAGGGGCAACCATGTGGCAGAAGGCAGGAAGAGCTATTCAGGCGTCATCGGCTTGATTCTGGCTTGGGAAGAAAAAAAGAATACTCAAGGAAAAGATGAGCAAGGCAGGAAATAAAAAAAAAGCGGTTGATGCAATCTCTGCACCAACCGCCATTCGCATATATCTGATATTATAGAAAGTAATTTTTTAAACTAACATCGTATTTCGCAAGAAATTCTCTATAGGAGAACTACTTATTCTGCATTGGCTGTCCCTGAAATCTTCCAGGTTTTGGTTTACCTGCGTGATTGCCCCTCTTGCGCGGACCTTTCTGAGCAAATCGTTTTCTCATCTGTCGCTCTATCTCATAAACCCGCTGAATCTGCTGCTGTGTCAGGAACTGAGAATACTTCTTGTAGTATTTCTGGCGGATGTTGAGAATCTTCTCGCTCATCTCAAAACGCTGCTTAATCTCCTGCTCTGTCTGAGCATCGGATTTCATTTCCCCCTTCTTGTGATGAGGACGAGGTCCTAATGCCCAAACCTCTTTCTGGAACTGGGTATAGGTGTCGATAAATTTAGAACTGGTCTTGTCATCAAGACCCAAATCGTGAGCAATATATTGTGCCTGCTTTTCAGCCAACTGTTCACGAGAGAGGCGCTGCTTCTGATTAGGCGCCTGTGCACATACACTTGTAGAAACGGTCATCATTGCGACAACCATCATCAAAATACCTAAAATCTTTTTCATAATTCACCTTAATTTATATATTATAGAATCTATTAATTATATTCTTGAATCCGTTTATTCATCAAGAAAGACATCCTCCTGATAAACATTGAGCAAATAAGCCTGATCAGCAGGAGATAACTGAGCGAAAGCCTGATCTACCGCTTGCATCTCATTATCTGCCTGAGATGGCAGAGAAGAATGAGGCGCAGCGAAATCGATGTGGAGTATCAGGAGTACTGCCACCGATGCTGCCACTGCCATTGCAGCCGCCCATATCACCTTCATCAGAGGTCGTTTCTTCGGCTGTATCCTGACAGGTTTCGGTTTGTCACCCTTCACCTGTTCCAGGATATTGGCTTCCATCTCCTTGAAGAATCCTTCTGGCGTTGAGTAAGGCATCCGCTTACCCACCTGGTAGAAGTTGAATTTCCCGGTTTTATTGAAATCAAAATTTGTATCCATATTCTTTTCCATTTTGAATAACCATTAAAAACTCACAGAACTCTCACTTAATCGTTCGAATTCATGTACTTGATAATTTTCTCTTTGGCAAAATGATAGCTTGCCTTGATACTGGTTGGCGTGGAATCCGCAACCTTCGCTATTTCGTCGAACCCGAGTTCATCGTAATACCGAAGGTTGAATGCCAGCTGCTGCTTTGGCGGCAGCGAGAGAATCGCCTTCTGCAGTTTCACCGCCACCTTATCATCGAAGTCGATATAATCATCGCCTTGAATCAGGTTGACACCTGTGGTTTCCGATTCTATGGAGACAACTTCCTGTCTCCGTTTGCTGATAATCCTAAGAGCCTCATTAGTGGCTATGCGATAAATCCAGCTTCTCAGAGAGCAATCGCCCCGATAGTTGCCGAACGAGCGATAGACTCTCACGAAGGTTTCCTGCGAGGCATCCTGTGCATCATCGTGCGACACCACCAGTCGGCGGATATGCCAATATACGTTTTCCTGATATTTCGCCATCAGCATCCGAAATCCGTTCTGAGGATTTTCCTTCAGCGCTTCCATAATGCCATTGTCGTTTATACTCATATTCGTTTTATTTCTTGAACGTTACGATTATATGACCATTCAAAATGGGAAAAGTAAAAAGGCGGGATACATTTTTTTTCGATACCAGCTTAATTTTTCCTTCTCTTTTTTCTTTTAATATCATAGAGAAGAGAAAAAAAGGAGCTATTCCTTCGGTTTCTCAAAGAAAAAGTATATATTTGCAATCGAATTGCGGATATCAAAAAGATATATCGATATGAAGAAAGAAAAGAATTTAGAAAGTTTATCGGATGATGAGATTCTGCAGGGCTTCAAGGATGCCAATGCCAGAATAGTAAGGGAGTATTACTACGGATACTGCCGGGTGGCTTATTGCATCTACGACAAGCGATATGACCTGCAGCACAAGCCAGGCATGGATTTCTTCTCTCTGGCTCACGAATACTATCTCTATCTCTGCGAACACGACTTCAAGCCTTTGGAAGATAGAAAGCCTAGCATGTCGCTCAAAACATGGATGGTGAATGGCTTCCGCTTCCTGCTGCTGGATAAACTGAAGGAGGTGGTGAAAGAGCACCGTTTCGAGAGTTTCGAAGCACGGCAGGAAAGCCGCAAGATGCAGTTTGACGTGACCGACAATCAGTTTGAGCACGATCTTTACCAGACGATAGAAGATATCGGCAATTTCTATTATGGCAGAGACAGCAAGAACAGCATCATCCTGAAGATGCTCTATATAGAGGGATTCAGGGGCAAGGACGTAGCCATGCAGTTGGGCATGACCGCCTCCGCCGTCACCCAGCGATGCCAGAAGATGATGCATGATGTGGTGATTCCTTATTTCAAGAAATACTTCGACGCATCGGAATACGGAAGCTATCTGTCGTTCGCCGACGAAGACGCATCAGGTTCAAGTGCTCCGAAGATGTCGATGCCGAGCATGATGGCTTCGAGAATGTGCTGCGAGGAATCGGCTGATAATGGCAATAACATATTTAATAATAAGAAGAATATGGAAGATATGAAGAAGGGAAGAATCACTCCTCGCTGGATTGATTCTTTGAAAGAGAACGAAATATTTGTTTTTGGCAGCAATCTGGCTGGCATGCATGGCGGTGGTGCTGCTCGCATTGCCCGCCTGCATTTCGGTGCTGTCATGGGCAAGGGTGTGGGACTGCAAGGTCAGAGTTATGCCATCCCTACAATGCAGGGCGGCGTGGAAACCATTCGTCCATACGTGGAGGAATTCATTATCTTTGCCCATCAGCATCCCGAGCTACATTTTCTGGTGACCCCAATAGGTTGCGGCATCGCCGGTTTCGAAGCCGAAGACATCGCCCCATTGTTCAAGAGCGCAAAGAAGATGAAGAACATCAGCTTGCCGGAGAGTTTCTGGGAGGTGATAGAGTAATTTTCTGAAGAAAGAGTGAAATACCTCAAATCCGCAACCTATAGGGTTTAGTGGGATTTTGCTTGCAAAGCGACAAA
>ERZ773235.729-NODE-729-length-40055-cov-5.809350_pt1 | contig 40055 bp, 29 predicted proteins | sample MGYA00580522_ERZ773235 | MGnify/ENA primary metagenome ERZ773235 (study PRJEB29015, sample SAMEA2737797) | human gut metagenome | biome: human gut; feature: human-associated habitat; material: faeces | place: China | collected 2012 ...
CCTGCTGGCGAAGGACAGCATGTACAACACGCCCCCCTGCTGGTGCATCTACATGACCGGTCTGGTGCTGAAGTACCTCGAAAACGACATCGGCGGCCTTGCCAACATGCAGAAGATCAACGAGGCCAAGGCCAAAGTGCTGTACGATTACCTCGACGGGCAGGACTTCTTCCAAAACCCCGTGGAGCACCGCTACCGCAGCACCATGAACGTGACCTTCACCAGCCCCGACCCCGACATGGACAAAAAGTTCTGCGCCGAGGCTGCGGAGGCCGGGTTCGTCAACCTGAAGGGCCACCGCCTTGTGGGCGGTATGCGCGCTTCTATTTACAACGCGATGCCCCCCGAAGGCATTGACAAGCTGGTGGATTTCATGGAGAAGTTCCGGAAGGAGAACGCCTAATGTATACCGTCAAAACGCTCAACGCCATCAGCCCGGTGGGGCTGGCAAAGCTGAATAAAAACCTCTTCGACGTCTCGGTGGACACCGACACGCCGGACGGCATCCTTGTGCGCAGCGCCGACCTGCTGAACACCGCCTTCAACGACAACCTGCTGGCCATTGCCCGCGCCGGTGCCGGTGTGAACAACATCCCGCTGGACCGCTGCAGCGAGCAGGGCATCGTGGTCTTCAACACCCCCGGTGCCAACGCCAACGCCGTGGCCGAACTGGTCATCGGGATGCTGATCGCGGGCAGCCGCAATGTGCCCGCCGCCGCCCAATGGACGCAGGGCCTTGCGGGGGATGCCGCCATGGCCAAGAGCGTGGAAAAGGGCAAAAAGCAGTTCGTCGGCAACGAGATCAAGGGCAAGACACTGGGCGTCATCGGTCTGGGCGCCATCGGCTCCCGCGTGGCCAACTGTGCCATTGCGCTGGGCATGGAGGTCTACGGCTACGACCCCTACATCTCCATCGACGCCGCATGGAACCTGAGCAGCCATGTGCACCACTGCGTGAACCTGAACGACATGCTCCCGCTGTGCGACTACATCACCATCCATGTGCCCTACCTGCCCACCACCAAGGACACCATCAACGCCCAGACCCTTGCCCTGTGCAAGGACGGCGTGAAGATCCTGAACTATGCCCGCGGCGAGCTGGTGAACACCCCCGCCCTGCTGGACGCGCTGGAGACCGGCAAAGTCTCCGGCTACATGACCGACTTCCCCACCGAAGCCCTGCTGGGCAAGGCGGGCGTCATCTGCACCCCGCATCTGGGCGCCTCCACCCCGGAAGCCGAGGACAACTGCGCCGTCATGGCCGCGCTGGAGATCAGCGATTACCTCAAGAACGGCAACATCACCCACTCGGTGAACATGCCGGAGGTGGTCCAGCCCCGCGCCGGCGGCAAGCGCATCTGCATCATCCACAAAAACGAGCCCGGTATGATCAGCCAGATCACCGCGCTGACCACCGAAGCGGGCCTGAACATCGAAAACATGGTGAACAAGAGCAAAAAGAACATGGCCTACACCATGCTGGATGCCACCGGTGCCGTGAATGCGGCGCTGGCCGAAAAGCTTTCCGCCATTCCCGCCGTCATCCGGGTGCGCATCCTTTGATCTCTGACATTCTCCGTTTCCTATATTCCTGAATCGCTGCCGCAAGGCAGCAAAAAAGCCTGAGACCTGCCCTCACAAGTCTCAGGCTTTTTTGTGTTCAGATCCCCGCAAAGAGGACAGCGCGGCCCTTTTCCTGCGCCGTCTGCATCGCGAAGCGAACGGCATCCCGGCCCGTCATGGGGTCCACGATGCCCATGGTCCCCCGCCGGTCCCGCTCTTCCCAGAAGGGTGCGGACAGGGCGGTGAATTTGACCTTTGCCGTCCGGGTCTGTCCCGGCAGCAGTTCCGGCAGCGAGATGCCCAGCGGAACCGTTTCCAGCGTGGTGCCCTCCGCCGTTTCCGCGTAGAGGTTCACCGGCCAGTCCCAGTAAAAGGGGGCGCTGCCCTCGTTCGCAAGGGTAACGGTCAGCTCCATGCCGCCCGGCACCCGCCGCCACGCCGCTTCCGTCACCCGCAGCCGGTAGCCGAGGGCCGACAGCACCGCGTCGTACCCGGTCCGGTAAGCAGCATCCGCCGTTTTGGGGCCGAGGAAACTCATGTGGGATCCTTTCACGAGGGAAAGAGTCTGGTCAAGGCCGGTCTCCAGAAGCTGTTCCATCGAGATGCGGCTGGTAAGTTCCCCGCCGATGGGGGCGGTCTGCCACGCATCCGGCATGGGCGAAAGGCCCGCCGGGTCGCCCTCATACCAGCCGCCGTTTTCGATCCAGCCCAGCCACTCGGCGGTGTCCCCGGCGTGGCCGGTCATGTCGTTGTACAGGCCGAAGCCCTGCCCCGCCGCCCCGCGGAAGGGGCGGCGCACCAGCAGCTTTGCCGCCGGGAAGGCCTCCCGATACAGGGCCATATACCGGTCACGGACCGCTTCCTCCGGCAGGGGCACAAGCCCCTCGCCGGACTTTACGTGCCACTCGCCCCAGTGGCCGAGGCTGCCCAGCTCCACATAGCTGACAAAGCCATCGGCCCCGAACCACTCCCCCACCGCCCGCAGCAGCGCCGCGTGGGCCGCAAAGAAGGCCGGGTCGGCGTAATCGGGCGAGTAGCCTTTGCCGTAGGAGAGATCGTACCAGCTGCCGTTCCCGGTTTTTTCGTAGAGCCAATCCGGGATGTCGAGGTGAGCTTCCGCCCCCGGCTCGTCGCAAAGGATGCGGAGGACCAGATGCACCCCCTGCTGCCGCAGGGCATCGAGGCGGCAGGTCTGCTGGATGGCCTCCCACGCATAGACGCCCTCTTCCGGCTCCAGCTCCCGCCACGTCAGGCCGAGGTAGCGCAGGGTCACAGCCGGCTCGTCCGGGCCTGTATCCAGCACACCGGGCGCATAGCCGATCTGCGCATTGGGGAAAGCTGTTTCGTCCGGCTGGTACACTGCCGTGTGCTTCCGCCCGGCCCAGAGCAGACACCCCGCCAGCAGCAGACAGGCTGCGGCCGCCGCAGTCCGGCGCTCAGCCATGGTACTCGCCATTGTACTGGATCATGGTCACGTCCTCCACGCCCTCAATGCTGCGCAGCCGGTCGGTGACCTCACTGGCGTTGTCGCGGCAGCAGACCTCCACGGCCAGCTCGGTGCCCTCGCCCCGGAGGGTCTTCGATTTGACGGCGAACTTGTTCCGCCCCAGCGCCCGGACGATCTCGTCGCCGGGCTTTTCGCCCTGATAGTGGAGCACCGCCACATAGCTGCGGCCCGCCGTCTGCCAGCGGGAGAGGAAGACCACCATCCCGATCATTACCGCCGACGCCGCCACGGCCAGCAGGTACATCCCCGCGCCGGTGGTGATGCCCGCCGTGATGGACCAGAACAGATAGAGCAGGTCCAGCGGGTCCTTGACCGCCGTGCGGAACCGCACGATGGACAGTGCACCCACCATGCCCAGCGAGATGACCACGTTGGAGCTGATGGCCAGCGTGACCATACAGGTGAGGACGGACATGCCCACCAAGGTCATGGCGAAGCTGCGGGAGAAGATGACCCCCGCGTAGAACCGCTGGTACACCCAGTAGATCAGCACCCCCATGGCCAGCGCCGCCAGCAGGGCCCCCGCCATCTGGGGCACATTGTACGGGCTGAAGCCTTCCAGCACCGATTTCTTGATAAAGTCCTTGACACTCATAGCTGCGTTCCTTTCCCTTCTAGTCGTTCCAGCCGGAAAACCCGTGGCGGTAGGCCGTTTTGTCCGCACAGAGGACATATTTGGACACTGCCGTCCACTCCTGCGCCTTGGGCGGCAGGAGCTGGCGGAGAACTTCCGGCAGAAACTCGGTGAACTTTACTTCCAGCACCAGCGTGCCGGGGTCCAGCACCGGCAGGGTGGGGAGCTTTGGGTCAAACAGATCCCAGCCGCCCACAGCGGCCCGGACGTTCTGGTCAAAGGTGATGCGCACGGTCCCCTCGTCCAGCACCCACGCCTCCCGCTCGTAATCCACGAGGACGCGGGGGCGCAGGACATGGGAGACGCACTCCACATAGAACTCCCGGCAGAGGTTCTGGGGCGACGCGAGGAGAAGGCCGTAGTCCCCCCGCAGGATGCGCTCCGTTTCCTCGCGGGTGAGGGCGGCATCTTCCTTATAGATGTAGCTGCCCACCTTCTTTTTCCGCTCCAGCTTAATGACGGCATCGCTGCCGTCGTAGATGCGGATGCGGTACTTTTTGCGCAGGAAGACCCCGGCCTCCTTCTCCCCATAGGCGGAGTTCCACCAGTCGTCGAAGTAGAGGCTCCGGATCCGGTAGCCGCCGGGCTTTGCGTGGGCATCCCGGCGCAGCAGCGGGGCCAGCCGCAGTTCCAGCGCCGCCTTTTCGGCATATGAGATGCGGTACTTCAGCTCGTGGCGGTACACTTCGCTCCGGCGTGTTTTCGGCGGAGCGGCCCGCTGCAAAACGGCGGCTGCGTGCGGTTCACTCATCGTAAAAATCCTCCGTCACGCTGCCGTCGGCCTCCACGAAGAAGCTCTTCATGCCGTAGGCTTTGCCGGTCTCCATCACATAGTAGTCGAAAGCATCCTGCGTATAGCCGGATTCGTTTGCGGCCCGCACCCGCAGGAAGTAATGCCCCGCCGGGAGAGCATAGACCACCGTTTCCGGCAGCCGGATGTTCTCCTCGGTCCAGAAGGTCGTGGTGAACCGGTAGTCCTTCGCCAGCTCCGCTGTATAGGTGATGTCCTCGGCGGCAAAGTCGAAGGAAGCGTCCCACATCAGGCGCAGCTCGTCGCCCTGCGGCTCCGGCACCCCGATGTAAAAAGGCATGGGCTTTTTCAGGCTTTCCCGGTACGCTTCCCGGTTCTCGGTGATCTCCTTGTGCAGACTGTTCGCCACCCTGTCGTATTCCTCCCGGCTCAGCGGCTCGTGGAGAAGATCCGGCTGCTGCCAGACGAAAGGCTCCACAAGGCTGCGGTAGCGCGCCGTCATCTCCCCGATGCGGTCCGCGCTGAAGTACCGGAACAATTCTTCGATGGCGGCGTCCAGCTCCTGCCGGAAGCGCTTTGTCTGCAAACAACGGCGGAAGAGTACATTGCCCCAGTAATTGCTGACGCCCCGCTCCCAGCTCAGGCTGTCGGAGTAATTGCGGTACTCCCACTCGGTGCGGGAGAGCATGGCGTCGTTGTCCCAGTCGAGGATGTACCACCGCTTGCTGTTCAGCGGGCTGTAGAGATACATGTTCCGGCTCTGGGTGTCGGTGTTGCCCAGCAGGATCTGGAACGCCATCCAGTAGGCGATGTTCTCGGTGTCGAAGGTCGTTTCGAAGAGGTCTTCCATCGGGGAGGTCTCGTCGTTCAGCACGTCCAGCATCTCGATGAGCTTCTGGTGGTCGTCGCTGCCCTTGATCTCCAGAAGCTGCTCAAAGGCCGTTTTGTCATAGGCCGGGTCGGTCTTGAGCCGGATCACATCCCCATAGCGCAGGAACTCGAAGAAGTTCACCTTATAAAGCTGGCCGTTCTCATCCAGCCCGTGCACCCGGAGGGCCGTTTTGTTGAGCTGCTCCACTTGGGTGTACAGCCCGTGATCCACGAAGGAGGCCCCAGCGGTCTGGGTCTTGTCCTTGACGTAGAGGTGGACGAACTGGGTGCGCAGCCCCATCATCTGCGGGATGCCCCGGATGAGGTCATAGGCCATCTTGTTGCGGAAGCGCAGCCCGTCGCCCTGATGCTTGTTCAGCGCCACGGTCCGCTGGCCCCGCCAGCTCCCCTTATTCTTTTTCAGCTTGACCTTGTAGTTTTTCTGGGCATTCCGGCTGGAAGTCTGGCCCCGGATCTGCACCGTGGCGTTGGGGACCGTTTCGCCGTACCCCACCTCCGAAGCCGCCGGGCCGCTTTCATCCCCCACTTGGAGCAGCCCCTCCACCTGATAGCGGGGCACCTGCATGGCCTCGTAATCGTAAGCAGAGTAGGAATTGATCTGTTCCCATGTGTGGTCGGTGTTTTCGGCCTCGGTGCCGCGGGTCACGGTGAGGTACATGGTCACCACGCCGCTGTCGTCGTAGACGGTGTACAGCGCATCGTTATCCCGCAGATGGAAGCCGGTGTCCGCTGTTTTTTCCACCGGTTCTGCCTTGGCGGTGGAAAATCCATCGGAAGCCGCCGTTTCCTCCGCCGGGAGCACGCTGCACCCGGCGCACCACCCCGCCAGCGCGGCCCCCAGCAGCAGCACCGTGCGGCGGGGGAGTTTCCGTTCTTGCATTTTTCAAGCCTCCTTGTCCGTTTCCTCCGCAGCCGCGAGGGGCTGCTGGCCCAGAATGCGGTAGGGCAGGTTCCGGGTGAACCAGTCCAGCCGCAGCAGCGCGGCCAGAAACAGCACCGCCGCCCCGGCCAGAAAGCCAAAGCCGTAAAACGCCGGGTCGAACCGGAGCGAAAGCGCCGTGCCGCCCCCGGCCAGCACCGCAAAGGCTGCCGCCGCGCCCAGCGCGCCCTTATAATCGGTAAAGTAGAGCAGGATGAGCAGGACGGTGTTCCCCACCGCATACAGCCCATACCCCGCGCAGAGGGTGCGGAGACAGCCGTGCATCAGGTCATTGAAGCCCAGCGGCAGATACCCCAGCACCAGCGTTTCCAGCGAGATGACCGCCGCCGTCGTAAAGAGCTGCTTGAGGGCCGTATAGTACAGTTCCCGGTTCAGCACGGCCAGCATTTCTTCCTCCGCCGCCTTGATATCCCCCACCACGCCGCCGTCGTTGAACAGGCTGTAGTAGGTGCGGTAGCGCGGGTAGAACTGCACCTCCACCGAGACGACGAAGTTCACCGTCGTGGTGAGGATGCTCAGGAAGGCCAGCAGAGCGGGCACATCGTAATAAGGGGCACCATAGAACAGCCCCTTCACCTGCACGCCGAGGGGCCCCAGCCAGACGATCACAAGGTGGGCAAACAGGCCGAGATCCAGCAAAAGACCGGTCAGCGCCAAGGTGCGGTAGCGCTTTACCCAGCGCAGAAACCGCCACGGGCTGTCCTCCCGCTCCGGGAAAAAGCGGCACAGCAGCCGCACATCCAGCCCCAGCATGACACCGTAACCCAGCGCCGTAGCCGCGAGGAAGCCCTCCACCACCGGCACGCCGAGCCAAAACACCAGCACCCACCCGGCCCCAAAGGCCGCGCCCACCGCCGCCGCAAAGGCGATGAGGATGCCGCGGTACTCCTTCAGGGCGGTCAGGTAGCTCATGGCAGTCCAGCAGACGACAAGCTCCGCAAAAAGCCACAGACAGAGCAGCCCTTGGCAAAAAGTCGCGCCGGATGCCAGCAAAAACGCCCCGTACCCCCCACAGCCCAGCGCAAGCTGCACCGCGCACGCCCCCGCAAAGGAGGGCAGCACCCGCTCGGCCCGCTCTTCGTACAGCTGGTCGGCCACGAACCGGGTGACCGGCATCGAGAAAAAGCTCGTCACCGTCAGCGAGGCGAGGAGGGTGTAGGTCACCATACAGACGAGGAGGTCCCGCGCAGCGCGGGGTGCCCCCGCCCAGCCGCAGAGCAGCAGCAGCCCCCCTTGGAGCAGCACCCCCAGCAGCATGGGCCCGGTGCAGATGATGCCCGCGTAGCCGTAGGCCCACAGCCCCGCCAGCATCCCCTTGCGGCGGAACAGCTTTTTCAGTTCGAACCCAATTCCAGCCATAGTTCCTCCGATTCCGTTTCCTTCTCCTTCTGCGCCGTGGCCGCCGTTTCGGCGTAGAGAGCCCGATACCGCGCCAGCATCTGCTCGTGGCGGTAGCTCTGCGCCACCCGCTGCTGGCCGATGGCCCCCATCCGCTGCCGCAGCGGGCGGCTGACGCAGAGCTTCTCCATGGCGTCGGCCAGCCCCTGCCGGTACATGGGCGGCACGCAGAACCCTGCCACGCCGAGGGTGTCGCCGGGGGTCCCTTCCAGCAGCTCCCGGCAGCAGCCCACATCGGTGGTCACGCAGGGGCGGCGCGCCGCCAGCGATTCCAGCACCGAGAGGGGCTGGCCTTCCGAAATGCTGGTCAGGATGGTAAAGTCCAGCTTTTGCAGGTAGGCCGCAATGTCCACCCGCCCGGTGAAGCGGACGTTCTCCAGCCCCAATTGTTCGGCCAGCGCGTAGCACTCCTGCGCGTATTCCTCGTCGTCCACGCCGCCCAGAATGTGCAGCCGGACATTTTTGCACCGGGCGCTCAGTTCCAGAAAAGCGTAGAGCAGGGTCTTGATGTCCTTGATGGGGGCCAGCCGCACCACGGCCCCGATGTCCACCCATCCGTCTTCGGTTTTGGGCGGGATGGCGCAGAATTTCTCGTAGTCCACCCCGTTCGGGATCACGATGCACTTTCCCGGTTCGCACCCCATCCCGATCTGGATGCTGCGGGCGCGGGGGAACAGGCTCGTGACCCGGTCCGCCTGCCGGTAAATTTGTTCCGACAGCATGTAGAAAAACCGCGTCCACCGGGCCTTGAAATCCGGGGCCACCCACTCGGCCCGGATGATCTCCTCCTCCCGCTCACGGGTGTAGATGCCGTGTTCCGTGAGCAGGACGGGGCGGTGGTGGACGCTGCCGCCAAGGCACGCCAGCAGCCCGCCGTACCCGGTGCAGATGGCGTGGTAGCAGTCCGCTTCGGGCACCTCGCCCGTCATCAGCCAGAGCACCGGCAGCAGCATGGAGCGGACGGTGTGGAACGCATCCGCAAAGGCCGTGTAGGGGCACTCCTCCTCGCACAGCTTGGTGAACAGCGCCATAAACTCCCGGCTCTGCAAAACGGCAAGCGGGTGAGCCCGCTTTTCGTGGAACAGGCGGAACAGCACCTCCCAATCCGGCGCCCCCAGCCGCACCAGCTCCCGCAGGGCCGCGCATTCTTCGGGCGTGAAGTGCACCGGCGGGGCACCGCCGCGCAGCCGCAGCGCGTCGTCCAGAAAGACTTCGTGCACCTCGGCCACATTGGCGGGCAGCTCGTAGACGAATTTCCCGCGGTCGGCCGCTTTTGCCCCGATGACCCAGAGGACGAATTCGTGCTCCGGCATCGCGCGGATGCAGCCGTGCATCCATGTGGACACGCCGCCGTATACATAAGGATAGGACCCTTCCAGCACCAGACAGACCCGCATCCTTCATTTCTCCTTTCGTTCCATGGTCACGATGGGCGCGTCGGCCCGCAGCAGGTAGAGATTTCCGGTCAGGTGGGTCAGCTCCCCGCCGGACACGCTGCCGGGGGTGCCGCCGTTGGCCCGGAACAGCAGCCACGCCTCATCCGCAAAGTTGCCAAGGCGGAGCGTCCAAGCATGGGCCCCACTCTCCAAGCGGACGGTCAGGGCCGAAAACCGCTGGATGGCCCCGGCGCACTCGGACGCCGTCTGCATCCGCAGGGCAGGCGCGGCGGCGGTGAGCCACTCCAGATAGTCTTCCAGCCCGGTCTTGTACACTTCCCAGCCTTCCGCCGCGCCCCGGTCCACGTCCAACAGGTCGTCCGGGTGCATGAAGTGGGTGCTGACGAAGTGGAGGTTCAACTCGCTCAGCGCGGCGGTGCGCATGTAGGTATCCCCCACCATGCTGCCCGAAACGATGCGCGGCTCCTCCACGACGCCGTCCTCGGCCACGCCGAACTCCTGCACATAGGGCAGGTCAGTGCCGTCCTCCAGATAGGAGCTGGCAATGGTGCGCACCTGCGGCACCCGGCTGCCCAAGATCCCGCGGCCAGACGCCGACAGGATATTGGACGGCGGCACATACACCGACCCGGACGCATAGGGCAGCACGGCTTTCTGGAAGCTCGTCAGCTCATCCATGGCCGCCACGATGGCGTCGGCGCTGGGCCACTGCCGATAATCGTACCGATCGCCGTAGTCCGTCTCCGGCAGCACCAGCGGCTGATGGTTGTAGCCGTGGAAGCCCAGTTCCCCGCCCTGCCGCAGCAGCAGTCCGCCGTAATACTGGAACTGCCGGATATTGCGCTGGCGGGTGGGCGGGGCCTCGGTGTCGTCGCCGTAGTTTTCGATCATGACGCCGGTGTACCGGATGCCGTACCGTTCCGCCAGCCGGACAAGATCCGGCCACCAGACTTTTGCGTAAAATTCCGCGATGCTCAGCCCGTATTGCTGGCGGATGTACTGGCCGTCGCCCTCCGGCACGGGGGACGGGAAGTCGTCCAAAAAGAAGACCGCGCTGTTGAGCACCGGGTAGGCGCACGCATCACCCAGCAGACTGTAGGAGGCCGCGTAAAAGCCCCGCATCACCTTGTCATAGACGCCGATGTTGTCCACCACGATCCGGCCCTTGCCCAGTTCCGTGCTCCACACCAGCGGCACGCCCTCGTCCCCGGTGACGGCATAGACCGTGGCATCGTCCCGCAGCCGGACCCCCAGCGCCGATTCGAATGGGTCGCTGAGTTCATACCGCTGCCCGCCGCCCAGCATGAAGCCCGCGGCGGGGACGATGCTCTCGGCCACCTTGTTGCTCCACGAAGAGGACAGCACCCCCAGTTTCTGCGCCACGGTGTCAAACGCGCCGGATTTTTCCAGCGTCATGGCAAAGAGGACGTTTCCGCCCTGCTCCACCCAGTCCATCAGGTCCAGCAGCCGCAGACCCAGCGTGTCGAGGTCTGCGGCCAGCACCACGACGGTCTGGTAGTTTTCAAACGCCGGAAGCACCTCCTCTTCGGCGAGGTCGGCCACGGCGGTGGGAACTTTCATGTCCAGCAGCATCTGCTGGAACTGCGCCCGCGCCTCGTCCCCACCGTCCACCGTGCTGTCGCAGAGGAGAAGGCAGGTCGGCGTCTCACCGATGGCTGCCTCCTCCTTGGTCAGCGCAGCATCCAGCAGGTTGAGCCGAAGATGGGTGCCGGTGTACTGCACGCCGCTGCGCTCAGCAAATAACGCCGCCGCCATCAGCCCGAACACGAGCCAGACCACCAGCAGCTTCTGCCACCGGAACCGCAAAAACCAGCTTCGCAGCCGCCTCATGGCTGTCCCCCTCCCTTCCAGAAATCCACCTCCCGCCGCCCGGCGGCGCTCAGGTAGACCTGCGCGCGCTCCATCTCGGCCAGCCAGCGGGCCAGCTCGGCCCCGTCCTTCCGGGCGGCGGCGCTGCGCAGCCGCAGCAGCCACGGGGTCTCCCGCACCGGCCAGCGGGCGGTCAGCTCCGCCAAGGTCTGCTCGGCGGCGGCGTACTCCGCCAGTTCCAACTGCACCTTGGCCAAGCGGCACCCCAGCCCGTACTGTTCTTCCTTCGGCTGGTCGGCCAGCTGCATCTTCAGCAGACGTTCGAGCTGCTGGCGCTGCAGCTGTGCCGCCCGGCCCTGCGCCAGCCCCAGCGCAAGGGAGGCTTCCAGCACGGCGGCGTATTCCGCCAGCACCGCCGGGTCCTTCGGGTCGGCGGCGAACCGGGCCGCGTGCCGCTGCAGCGCCGCATCCGCCTGTTTCGAGATCTGGGCCATGGCGGTGGCCGCGTAGTGGACCACCTCGCTGTCGTCGTTGAGGCGGGCCTGTTCCAACAGGTCGTAATACTGTACCGGGTCATCCGTCAGGACCGAGAGGATCAGCTTCCGCCGCTGCTCGGCAGAGTCCAGCAGCAGCGCCTCTTCCAGCGGCACGGTCGAGGCCGCATCCTCCCGGTTCTCCACCCGGATGCTCCGATGCAGTTCATCGTCCACCCGGAAGGGTTCCATCCGGAACGGTGTCTTCTCCCTCCGGCTCATGCCCGCACCTCCTGCCGCCGGGGCCGCTTTTCGGGCAGCGGCTGAGCCACCCGTGTCATCGCGGTCTCCACCAGCCCGCACAGGATGCGGAACAGGTTCTGGTAGTGGAGCGAGAGCTGCTCCCCGCCCGCATCATACAGCAGCACGAGGGCCCGGAGCTTTCCGTCCACCCGCACCGCCGCGCCGAACATGGGCAGCCCCGGCGTCAGGGTCCGGTTGACCCAGACCTCTTCCTGTTCCAGCGTCTGCACCAGCGCGGCGAGAGCCGGGCCTTCCAGAAAACGCGGAGCCTCGGCCCCTTCGCTGCACGCGGCCCGCTTGGCGGTGCGGCCCGCCGCGTCCACGAAATAGAATGCGGCGCTGTGGTTTTGGAGCACATCTTCCAGCAGCTCCACGGTCTTTGCGGGCAGCTTGTCCGGCGGTGTCTCGTTCAGTGCCCGCGTCACGGCGTACACCTTGCCGAAGCTGTCCCGGCGGCCCAAGATCTGCCGCCGAAGGGAGCGCTTGTCCTCCATGACGTCCTGATAGAGCTGCCGCACGAACCGCAGCCGCTCTTCCAGCAGACGGCACTGCTCCTCGGCGAAGCGGACATTTTCGGCGCTGCGCAGCTGCACATAGCCGCAGACCGCCCCCACCACAAAGTAGACGAGGAAGGCCAGCCAGTTGGAAGGCTCGTAGAAGAGCAGCAGCGGCGAAGCCCCCTGCTCCCAGTAGCCGACCGCCAGCGACGCCGACGCCAGAAGTGCCGCAGCCACCCCGGCATTCAGCCCGTAGACATTGGCCGCCAGCACGATGAAGGCCAGCCGGAAGTCCACCACCCGGAACTGCGCCTGTGAGCCGGTCAGCTGCACCAGCAATTCCGTCAATCCAAAGGATGCCACGATCTCGGCAGCTTCCAGCAGATGCCGGTGCCGCTGCCGCAGACCGCCGAGCCGCTGGCCCCATGTCCGGCTGTGGCGGGCGTGGGTCTCGGTCCGGAACAGCCGGGGCAGATCCTCCTCCAGCGAGTACCGGGGGAACCACCCGTAACGGCAGCGCAGCACCCCGTCGTCGGGCGGGTAGGTGCGGATGAGGTCGGTGCCGTAGGTTATCTTCAGGCCCGGATGCAGCGCCTTCCACGCCTCCCCCAACTGCTCGTAGTTCAGCGCAAAAACCACCGGTGCGGTGAAGCTCTCCCACTCCGGCGTCCAGTTGTCGAACACCCGCAGCACCAGCTCGGAAAGATCCTCCATGCAGAGGGCGAACACCGGGGCCAGCGCCTGTTCATCGAAGTGCAGCTCACCGTCCCTTATCCGGGTCAGCAGCCCGGCGATGCCCGCCGGGGCCCCGGTGCCGTCGCAGCCATATAAGTAGGGCAGGTGCAGCACCTTGATCTGCACCTTGCTCGTTTCGGCGTAGTGGCGGCAGAGTGCTTCCGCCGCCTGTGCCACCACCGTTTTGCCGATGGCCGGGGTCAGCACCGCCTCCGGCCCCGCCAGATAGAGCAACTGGCTTTCCCGGTCGCGGTTGGCTTGCAGCACCCGCCGCAAACGATCCAGCTCGCCCTCCTGCTCGCTGTGGGGCGTCAAGTATTCCGAAAAGTAGACGATGCGGTCAAATTCATAGCTGTCCACCAGCTGCCCGATCCGCTCCTTGCTGTCCAGCGTGATGGCCCGCAGCTTGGGCGGGTGCGGCTGCCCCCGCCCACAGGTGATGAGCACATGGTCCTCAGGGAACGCCATCTCGACCCATGCCTTCGTCACAAAACAAGTGTTCCCGGTCAATAGAATCTCCACTTCCAGCTCCTCCGCGTTCCTCCCAAAATTTCCCCGGCCCGCCCGGTCTCCGGTCCGGGTGTTCCGTTAGGGCAATTATAGGCAGAATCGCACCGCAGGTCAACGAAAATCGTGCGACAAATCGTGTGTTTTTGCAATAGCATTCGATCGTTTACCAGTTTTTTGCCATCTCGTTCATGCCCCTTCGACCGCTTTTCTGCGCAAAAATCGGGCAAAAAAATTCCCGCAAAGCTGGCTGCAAGCTCCAGCTTTGCGGGAAGGTGGTATCCTATGATCGTTTCTTAAAAGGTGCTGAGCAGCCGCTCCCCGGCCCCGCCGCTGACGTACAGCGTCTTGCGGCTGACCTGATTATCCAGCGGCTGACCGGCTGCGTATTTCTTCAGGTTGTGGACAAAGATGTCCGCGATGTTGTCCAGCGTCTTGGGCAGACTGAACCCGCCGGACACATGGGGCGTGATGATCACCCCCGGCTCACGCCAGAGCGGGTGATTGCTGGGCAGGGGTTCCGGCTCGGTCACATCCAGCGCCGCGCCGAAGAGCCTGCCGCTGTGGACAGCCTCATACAGCGCCATGTGGTCCACCACGCTGCCCCGGCCCACATTCATCAGGATGGCACCGGGCTTGCACTTGGCGATCCGCTCCCGGTGGAACAGATACTCCGTCTCCGGCGTGCCGGGCAGACTCAGGGCTACAAGGTCGGCTTCGGGCAGCTCAGCGTCCATCTGGCTTTGGGGCACCACCCGCAGACAGTAATCGGGGCAGGGGGTGTCCGGGTGGACCGTGCGGCGGACGCCCACCACCTCGGCCCCCAATGCGTGCGCCCGGCGGGCAAAGTTCGAACCGATGTCCCCCATGCCGACGCAGAGCACCCGCGAACCGTACACGCTGCGGACGGAGTGGCCGGTGGGGGCCCATTCGCTGCGGTTCTGGCGGTCACGGTAGAGGAAGAGGTCCTTCTGCAGCCCCAGCCACATGCCCAGCATCCACTCGCTGATGGCAAGACCGTAAGCCCCGGTGGCATTGGTGACCACACAGCGTTCCGGCAGCACACCGGGGGCCAGATAGGCGTCCGGCCCGGCCGCATTGGACTGGAACCATTCCAGACGGTCGTTCTGCCGGATGAGTTCCACCGGCACATTGCCCAGTACGGCATCGGCCCAGCGGACGTCCTCCGCCGTCACGTCCGCAGGGACGGTGAAGCGAAACTCCGCTTCCGGGGCCGCTTGCTGCATCGCCCGTTTCTGCTCTTCCCGGAGCGGCAGACAGACAAGGATCTGTTTCGACATGGTATCTTCCTCCCAGTGGTTCAGTTTTTGGCTTTATTGTACGCCCGCCGGGGAAAAAAGTCAAAGCCGCCGGGCAGCGGGTGCTGCTCGGCGGCTTTGGGGCTGTTTTTCGAAAACGATCAGAACTTGAACAGGTTCACGATCCGCTCCCACAGGCGGGTGAAGAAGCTGCCGGACTGGGTGGTGGTCTCGGTCTCGGCGGTGTTGGTGGCAGCGGCCACGGTCTCGCCGGTCTTATAGACGAACTTCACGTTGGAGGAAGCCTCCTCCGGGGCACCGGCAAAGCTGGTGTAGCTCTCCAGACGGTCGGTCATGGCGTCCAGCACGGTCTTGAGGGCGTGGATCTGGTCGGTGTCGAGGGAGCCGGTCAGCTTGGAGATGCCCTCCTCGTTGAACTGGTTCAGGCCGTCCGCCAACTGAGTGGAACCGTCGGCAAGCTGCCCCACACCGTTGTTCAGGGTGGTCACACCGTCGTAGAGGGTCTTGGTGCCATCGGCCAGTTGGGCGCTGCCGTCCTTAGCGGAGTGGGCACCGTCCGCCGCAGCGGCCACGCCGCCGGTGTACTGGCCAACGCTGGAAACGAAGAGCTGGATCTGAGAAAGGCTGGTCTTCAAAGCGCGGACATTGGCGATATCCTCGCTGTTCTCGGCCTGAAGCTTCAGCTCATCCTGCACGGTCTGCTTGGCCTCGGCGCTGGTCAGCAGGTCGATCAGGCCGCAGATCATCGAAGGGTCGTACTTCTGCATCAGGCGCAGAGCAGCCTCAAGGTCGTGGTTGGTCTTGGTGGCGGAGAGGTAGAGGGCCAGATCGAGCTGGCTGTCCTTGAAGCTGGGTTCCTGCTCCCAGATGGTGCGGACCATCTTCCTGCGGGCAGCGGCCAGCGTCTTTGCGTTCATGGTCAGCACTTCGTCGATGACGGACTGGTAGTTGTCCCATGTCATCGGGGTATCGATGAGGCCGCCCTCCATCAGGCTGCTGTTGGCCGAAGCCAGCACGCCGTCAGCGACCTGCTGGGCGGCGCTGTTCAGGGCGTCGTTGTTGGAGGTCAGGGTATCGAGGCCGTTGGTCAGTTGGCCAAGGCCGTCATTCAGGGCAGCGGCACCGGTGTTCAGCTGAGAAGCACCGTCCAGCAGGGCCAGCGTACCGTCGGCCAGTTGGCTCACGCCGTCCTCCAATTGAGAAGCGCCGTCCATCAGCTGACTCATGGCGTCGTTGAGCTGCTGGATGCCGTCGGTCAGCTCGTTGATGCTGTCAAGGTCGAAGACGTTGTCGGTGCCAAGGGCATCGGGGCTGGTGGCAGCGGCCAGCATGATCTGGGGCGCGGCGAGGTTCTCCACGTCGGCTTCCACGGTCACGCTGTCCTGCAAATAATCTTCCACAGCGGACAGGTCATGGGGCAGCAGACCGCTCAGGGAATCCTTGACGCCGGGGAGGCAGACAAAGGCGGCCACGTTGCTCTTGGCGGCGGACTCAACGATGCCGTGGTCTGCGTTCAGGTTGGAGGCGTCTTCCCCGAAGATGACGCCCACCGCCGTGACCAGCGGGGTCACGATGGTGCGTTCCTTGCCGTTGACGGTCACGGTGCCGGTCTCGTAGTTGGTCAGGTCCACGGTGATCTTCAGGTGGCCGCTCTTACCGATCAGGTTTTCGAGGCTGTCGGTGGTGCCGTCCAGCGTGTAGGTCACCTTGGCACCGATGGGCAGGGCCCGGTCGGTGTCGCCCTTGTAGTAAACATCGGTATCGTCGGTGTTCCAGACCAGCTTCTCGCCGTCCTGCGTAAAGGCGGCGTCGCTCTCGGTGTTCTGGATGTTGGTCAGGCTGGACACATCGGTGACGGAGGACAGCCCCCCGGCGTTGTACAGGTGTTCGCTGACGGTGGTGCTCTGGACCGAGCCGTCGGCGTTCATCACGACATAGACATTTTCGGATTTGGTAAAGGAAGACGAACTTGCCGCAAAGGCAGGCATCGTCATACCGGCGGCGAGAGTCAGCGCCAGCGCCGCACTGGCGATACGAAGCGATTTTTTCATGGTAGTTACTCCTTCTCAGACTTCTTGGCGTTGGCGTATTCGGGCACGAGCCAGTGCATCGTGGTGTGGCGGATGATCCAGTCCAGCAGCATCAGGGCGGCGGGCAGGACCACCAGAATGACGGCCATACTGATCAGAGCGCCGCGGGAGATGAGCAGACAGATGCTCTGCAGCAGCTCCATCCTGCTGATGGCAGCCACGCCGACCGTGGCCGCGAAGAAGGTCAGGCCGCTGGTCAGGATGGACTGGCTGCAATGCTCCAAAGACTGCTGCGCTGCCTCCTGCGGGGTGCGGCCGTAGGCGCGCTCCTCGTGGTAGCGGGTGGTCATCAGGATGGAGTAGTCCACCGTTGCGCCCAGTTGGATGGTGCCGATGACGATGCTGGCGATGAAGGGCAGCTGGGTGCCGGTGAAGTACGGGATGCCCATGTTGATGGCAATGGCGGCTTCAATGCTGGCGACCAGCAGCACCGGAATGGACAGGCTGCGGAAGGAGATCAAGATGATGACAGCAACGGCCATGATGGACCAGACGTTGACGTTCTTGAAGTCCACATCCGCGACCTCGATCAGGTCTTTGGTCATGGCACCCTCGCCGGTCATGACGCCTTCGGGGTCCACCGCCTTGATGGCGGCATTCATCTCATCCACTTGGGCGTTGATGGCGTCGGTGCCGGTCTTATAGGAGCTGTTGGCAAGGATCAGCTTGTACCCGCCGGACTGCAGGATCTCGGTCACGCTGTCGGGCAGTAGGCTGGTATCGAAGCCGGGGCCGGTGATGGAATCGAGGCTGACCACCTGCGTGATGCCGTCGATGTCCTTGAGTTCGTCGCACAGGTCAGAGACTTGGGAGGCACTCAGGTCGTCGTGAACAAGGATGAAGTGGGAGGTGGTCATGCCAAAGTCCTCGCCCAGCTTGTTGGTGCCGACAATGCCGGTCAGGTCTTGGGGCAGGGAGTCGAACAGGGTGTAATAGACTTCCGTCTTGTTCTGCGCAACGGCAAAGGGGACCAGCAGCACAAGGAAGATGGCCACGATGGGCGCTGCATGCTTCGAGACGAAGTAGCTCAGCTTGGTGAGCCGGGGAATGACGGTGCGGTGCTTGTACTTCTCGACCCACTTATCAAAGGTGAGGATCAGCGCGGGCAGGACGACGACGGTGCAGATGACGCCCAGCGCCACGCCCTTTGCCATGACAAGTCCGATATCGCGGCCCAGCGTCAGGCGCATGGCGCACAGGGCAAGGAAGCCCGCGATGGTGGTCAGGGAGGAAGCGGAGATGGAGGTCATGGTCTTGCAGATGGCGCTGACCATGGCTTCCTCATTGGAAGAGCGGAGCTCTTTTTCCTCCTGATAGCGGTGGAGCAGGAAGATGGAGAAGTCCATCGTGACACCCAGCTGCAGCACCGTGGAAAGGGCCTCGGTGATGTAACTGATCTGACCGAGGAAGATGTTGGTGCCGAAGTTGTACACGATGGGGAACAAAAGGCCCAGCATGAACAGCAGCGGCGTGATGGTGCTTTCCAGCGAGAGGAAGAGCACCAGCAAGCTTGCACCTACAGCGCAGAGGATGTACAGCGGCATCTCCTGATTGATCAGGGTCTTGGTGTCCTGCAAAATGACGCTCATGCCGCCGAAGAAGCAGTCCTTCCGGAGCACCTTCTTGATCTGCCCAACAGCGTTCATCGTCTCATCGCTGGCGCTGGGGCCGTCGAACCGGACGATGAGCATGGTCGCGTCGTTCTTGCCGAACATGAACTGCTGGACGTCCGCCGGGAGCATTTCCTTCGGCACGCTGGGGTCCAGCACATCGCTCAGCCAGAACGCTTGGGTGACGCCGGGAACGGCCTCGATGTCCTTCTTCATGGCGATGAGCTCGTTGGTGGGGAGGCCCTCGACCGTGATCATACCGGTCGAAGCCAGATGGAAGTCGTTCTCAAGGATCTGCTCGCCGATCATGGAGTCCAGCTCCTGCGGCAGATAGGTGAGGACGTCATAGTTGATGCGGGTGGCAATGGCGCCGATGGCGGAAGGGATCAACAGCAGGATCGCTACTGTTAAGATCAGCTTGCGCAGACGCACGATGCCCTGTGCGATCTTTTTCATGAAAACCCTCCATTGGATGTTGGATTGGAATGGTGTGCGGAAAAGTGACTCACGGTCACTTCTGAGCAAGCACTATTATAGCAACCCGGCAAAAACTGTCAAGCCAAAAACTGACCAAACGTCAGTTTTTTTATCACCGAGCCAAAATTGTATAGTGCTTCCGGCCATTTAGGGGCTTGCGCCGCGGCGTGACCATTGCTAAAATATGGTGTACACCACAGAACATCGAAGAAAAGAGGAATCGACTCAAAGCATGAGCACCGTGGAAGGCAAAAAGCAGGAGAAGCGCCGGGCGCTTCTGGACGCCGCATATGAGCTGTTTTTGGAGCGGGGTGCCGCCAAGACCAGCGTAGAGGAGATCACCTCCCGCGCAAAGGTCGGCAAGGGCACGTTCTATCTCTACTTTGCCGACAAGGGCGCGGTGACCCAAGCGCTGCTGGCGCGGGTGAGCTATCAGCTGCTGGACGACGCTGTGACCGCCTGTGAGCACACCGCCGGGCTGGACAGCTTCCCGGACAAGATGATCTTCGTGATCGATCACATCATCGAGGCCCTGCGGAAGGACACCCTGCTGCTCCGCTTTCTGGAGCGCAGCTTCGTCTGGCCGGGGCTGGACCAGATCGAAGCCTCCGGCGAGGCCGAGCCGCTGATGCGCAAACTGTTCCACACCATCCTCGCCAGCCCCGAAATGGCTGGCCGCACCGAGCGGGAGATTTACCAGCGCATCACCTCCCTCGGCAGCATGTGCATGTCGGTGTGCTATTCGTCCATCCTCGAAGGCAAACCCGACAACATCGACGCCATGAAGCCGGTGCTGTACGATATCATACGGAAAGCGTTCGGCTGAAAAGCCGCAGACGCGGCAAAAAGGACCGCTCGATTTTTCCTGATTTGCTGCCCCCTGCGAAAAAATTTGTTTTTTGCAAAAAAGAGCTTGCTTTTTCCCGGAAGATGTGGTAAGATATCTGAGTCGATACGACATCTGGACGGTTAGCTCAGCTGGTAGAGCATCTGCTTGACGTGCAGGAGGTCACAGGTTCGAGTCCTGTACCGTCCACCATACAGTTCGTACTCGAACCCAATTCTCTATGAGAAAGGGTTCGGGTACGTTTTTTGTTTACAGGAGGTTTTGAGAAAGGGCTACTCGGCCCATAAGCCGGAATGTGAAAGGATGAGAAGATGACCTTTTTAGAAACAAATCGGCTCAGACTAAGAAATGTAAGTCCTAAAGATGCGATTCAGATGGTTGATTATCGAAACAACGAGCGATGCTCGAAATATCAACGAGGCCAGACGAAAGATTATAAGGATATTGTTACTTTGATCGAGCGTAATAAAGACAATGCCCTGAATATCGCATCGCCGACTATGATTAGTGTTGCATTAAGAGAAACGGATGTCATGATTGGCGAAATCGTCGTTATGCCTAACGATGGCACAATTTCTTTAGGGTACACATTTTCTTATAAAGTTCACCGAAGCGGTTACGCCTATGAAGCCTTGTCCTCTTTAATTGAGTATTTACACAAGCACTATCCTCAGTGGGATTTTATCTGTTTTACTGAAAGAGAGAACATTCCAAGTATGAGCCTTTTGAAGAAGCTGGGATATACGAATTTGGGTTATCTGCCGTCAAAGAATTCTCAAGTATTTGGAAAGTGGCTTCGCCAGGACACATTAGAAGAAATCACAAGTGCGGTTCGATAACTTCTGGTTTGTCGCAACCTCAACAGCAGGGTTTGGGGCAGGCACGCCCCAGCAAGAAGCTGTCCCAAGGGGCAGAAAATTTTCAAGAATTGAAAATTTGTGGCCACGGGACGATTCTTGCTCTCACCGTCAGAATCATCCGCCTTGCTCTCACCGTCAGAATCATCCGCCTTGCACTCGTAGTCATTTTGTGATACAATGATTCTAATAGGAGGTGTCTCGTATGATGCAGACATTCGTTCGCCCTTCCCGGGATCTGCGCAACCATTACGCCGAAATTTCGGAGATGCTCAAAGACCACGACCATGTGATCATCACGAATCATGGCCGTGGAGAATCAGTTCTCATCAACATTGAGGACTACGCCAAGTACGAAGAGTTTTTGCACCAGCGATATGTTGCCGAGGCACTTGCCAAGGCAAAACAGCAGGCAGCTGACCCCAACACGCAGTGGGCAGACCACGAAAGCGTATGGGAGACGCTGGGCAAGCAGTATGACGTATAAAATTAAATATCTGCCCCTTGCTGTGCAGGATTTGAATGAGATTGCCCGGTATCTGTCTGGCTTTTACCCTAAAACGGCCAGCCGCGTACTGAAAGAGCTGCGAGAGAAGATCACAAAATTGGGCGATACCCCGAAAATGTGCGAGGTCTACCGCCCTGACCCTGCTTACCGTAGAATGGTCGTAGACCAATATTTGGTGTTTTACCGAGTCAACGACGAAATAAAGACTGTGGAAGTCCACCGTGTGTTGCGTGGTACTTGGAATTTGCCGCAGTATCTGGAATAAATTCAGGTTCGACTGCTGTGGACAATGCTCCACCAAACGAAAGCCTCTAACGAAAGTTAGAGGCTTTTTTGTTGCGTCTGCCACTGTCTCACGTCAGAGCAGGACGGTACAGGACTCGAAAAGCAACGACGACGACCGCGGCCAGCGGCCGAAACAGGGAGGAGTTGTTGGGGCCGCGTTCGGATTTTTCAAGGCCCCGCCAAGGGGTTGCGGAAAAATCCGCAAACGCAACCCGTAAGGCCGTTTCCGCCAGATGCCGTTTCCTAGACCCCTAGGAATGTCTACCAAGAAAGATGCCTCTGCCGGAGCACCTTTCCAACCGACACCAGTCAGAGCGTCGAACCCGAACAATAATGACCAAAGGCAGGGGATCATCATGGCGATGGTATCCTGCCTTTTGTGCTATATCAGCCTGTTCTTTCATGGGAGAGTGTGGTATACTCGGCTTAGTTCAACAAATCGGAATTTGTGGAGACGATGAAATGATTAGGAAATACGTTGATGGTGATATAGATTCAGTAATGCAAATATGGTTGAATACGAATATTCAGGCACATAGTTTTATATCTCAAGATTACTGGAAAAACAACTTTGATATGGTAAAAGAAATGATGCCACTTGCAGAAATATATGTACATGAAGGTGACAATGCAAATCAGATAGATGGATTTATTGGATTAAATAACGACTATATTGAAGGAATCTTTATAAAAGATGCAGCCCAGTCAAAGGGAACCGGAAAACAGTTATTGGATCAGGCGAAGAAAATCAAGTCCACTCTAAAATTGAACGTTTATCAAAAAAATGAGAGAGCGATTCAATTTTATCTGCGAGAAGAATTTAGTATCCAATCTGAATGTGTAGATGATAATACGGGAGAAAAGGAATTTACAATGGTATGGAAGCGTTAAATTCCAGTTTGCCCTACTCGTTCCCAGCAGGGTTTGGGGCTCCGCACGCCCCAACAAGAGCACTTATGTAATAGAAACTTCTACCGGGAAGCATATCAATATTGAAGTCGATGCAGCATCAAAAGTCCTGCCTTGCTGTGCCGGACTTGACAGCACAAAGCCCCTCTCCGTTTTTGCGCGGAAAGGGGCTTATTTTATACTCTATGCTTATTTGCACCACTGGGCAAACTCGTCGTCAGTGCACTTGACGTAATGGCTGCCCTCGACATGGTGGCTGGTACCCTTGGTGTAGTCGATGCCGGAGGTAGCGTAGTCGTAGGTCTCGGCCACGCGGCGCTTTTCCACCACCGGGTTCGGCAGAGGGATGGCCGACAGCAGACTCCGGGTGTAGGGGTGGATGGGATGCTCGAAGATCTCCTCGGTGGTGCCGGTCTCCAGCAGGTGCCCCAGATGGAGCACGCCGATGCGGTCCGAGATGTACTTGACCATGGACAGGTCGTGGGCAATGAACAGGTAGGCCGTGCCGGTCTCCTGCTGGATGTCCTTCATCAGGTTGACCACCTGCGCCTGAATGGACACGTCCAGCGCCGAGATGCACTCGTCGGCGATGATGAGCTTCGGGTTCATGATGAGGGCGCGGGCAATGCCGACGCGCTGGCGCTGGCCGCCGGAGAACTGGTGAGGGTAGCGCTCGGCGTGCTCCGGCGCAAGGCCGACCTTCGCGAGGATCTTCTCCACCTTTTCGCGGCGCTCGCCCTGCGTTTTGTACATGTGGTGGATGTCCAGCCCTTCGCCGATGATGTCCTCCACCTTTTTGCGGGGGTTCAGAGAGGCCATCGGGTCTTGGAAGATCATCTGCATCTGGGTGCGCAGGGTGCTGTTCTGGGTGTGGGAGAGGTGCCCGCTGATGTCCTGCCCGTCGAAGGTGATCTTGCCCGCAGTGGGGTCGTACAGGCGGATGACGCTGCGGCCGATGGTGGACTTGCCCGAACCGGACTCGCCCACCAGACCGTAGGTCTCGCCGGGGTAAATTTCAAAGCTGACGTCGTCCACGGCCTTGACCGTGAAGTTCTTGTTGACGCGGAAATACTGCTTCAGCCCCTCGACCTTCAACAGCGGGGCCGTTGTATGCTCTGCCATTTATTCCGCCTCCTCGATCTTTTTTGCTTCCGTGCGCATCCGGGCGATCCGCTCCTTGAGTTCCGGCGGCATCTCCACCTTGGGTGCGCGGGGGTCCAGCAGCCATGTGGCCGCGTAGTGGGTATCGCTGAGCTTGAACATGGGAGGCTCGGCCTTGTCGTCGATGTTCAGCGCGAAGCGGTTGCGGGGCGCAAAGGCGTCGCCGGGCTTCTCATGCAGCAGGTTCGGCGGCGAACCGGGGATGGTGTACAGGCGGTCGTCGGCGGTATCGAGGTCGGGCATGGCCGACAACAGACCCCACGTGTAGGGGTGCTTGGGGTCGTAGAAAATTTCATCGATGGTGCCGGTCTCCACGATCTTGCCCGCGTACATGACATCCACGTAATCGGCCACCTTGGCCACAACACCGAGGTCGTGGGTGATGTAGATGACCGAAATGCCGCGCTCCTTCTGGATGCTGCGGATCAGCTCCAGAATCTTGGCTTGGATGGTGACATCCAGCGCGGTGGTAGGCTCATCGCAGATGAGCAGGTCGGGGTCGCAGGAAAGGGCGATGGCGATGACCACACGCTGCCGCATACCGCCGGACAGCTGGTGGGGGTAGTTCTTCATCCGCTTTTCGGCGTCGGTGATGCCGACCTCCTCCAGCAGCTCCAGCGCCTTTTTGTAGGCTTCGGCCTTGGGCATCTTGAAGTGCCAGAGCATTCCTTCCATGATCTGCTTGCCGATGGTCATGGTCGGGTCGAGGCTGGTCATGGGGTCTTGGAAGACCATGGCGATCCGCTTGCCGTTGATGTGGCGGCGGATCCACTTTTTATCCTTTTGCAGCAGATCCACAGTCTCCGGGCTGCCGTCGGCGTGGTGGTAGCTGAACTGGATGGAGCCGCTGTTGACGGTGGCATTCTTGGCCAGAATGCCCATGGCGGCCTTCATGGTGACCGACTTGCCGGAGCCGGACTCGCCCACCAGCGCCACCGTCTCGCCCTTGTACAGGTCGATGTTCACGCCGCGGATGGCGTGGACCGGGCCCGCAGTGGTCTTAAAGGTGATATCAAGGTCTCGCACCGACAAGACCTGTTCTTTTGTATTCTCAGGCATGAGGTGTTCCTCCTTACATACTCTTCATCTTGGGGTCCAGCGCCTCGCGCAGACCGTCGGCCACGAGGTTGAAGCTGAGCATCAGCAGACTCATGACCACGATGGGCGGGATGATCTGGTACGGATGGGTGGTAAAGCTGTTGTACAGCTCACTGATCAGCGAACCCAGCGAGCACTGCGGCACCGGGATGCCCAGACCGACGAACGAAAGGAAGGCCTCGGTGAAGATGGCGGTGGGGATGCTGAACATGACCTGCGTGATGATGGGTCCGATGATGTTGGGTAACACTTCCTTGAAAATGATGAAGAAGCTGCCCGCGCCCAGCGTACGGGACGCCAGAACAAATTCCTGATCCTTCAGCTTGAGCATCTCGGCGCGGGCGATGCGGCTCATGCCCACCCACTCGGTCAGCATCAAAGCGAAGATGATGGTCACCATGCCGGGCTGCAGCACCAGCAGCAGCAGAGTGACGATGACCAGACGGGGGATGCCGTTGGCCACTTCCAAAAAGCGCTGCATCACCATATCGACCTTGCCGCCGAAGTAGCCGGAGATCAGGCCATAGCTCATGCCGATGACCATATCGATGACGGCGGCGGCCACGGCGATGATGAGGGAAACGCGGGCGCCCTCCCATGTACGGGTCCAGATGTCGCGGCCGTAGAGGTCGCTGCCGAACCAGTAGTAGACGTCCAGTTTCTCCTTTTCCTGATAAGCGTTGGTCACCTTGGTGCCGGTGGTGGTGCTCATCTTCTCGCTGCCGTCCAGAATGCCGAACTGCTCAATGCCGGGCACACGGGGCGCAAAGTTCTTCTGGCTCAGGTCTTGGCCGGAGTAGGTGTAGCTGTTCATGCCGGGGCCGAAGACGGCCAGCAGCACGATGAAGACGATGAGCACGAGGCCCAGCACCGCGCTCTTTTTATGGAAGAAGCGGATGAGCGCATCCTTCCAGAAGCTCTGGGCTGCAAAGTTGGTATCCACCGCGATCTCGGCCTCGTTGTGCTTGAGCTCGAAATCGGCGGCAGTGAAGGTTTCGTTCGGGGAGGCCGCCTCGCCCACGCGGATCGCTTTTGCTGCCATTTAGTCGTCCCCCTTTGCCAAACGAATGCGCGGATCGATGACGCCGTACAGCAGGTCAACGACCAGCATGATGCCAATGTACATAGCGCTGTAGATGAAGCTCAGGCCGATGACCACATTGTAGTCGTTGGACTGGATGGCCGTCACCAGCAGGCTGCCCACACCGGGGATGGCGAAGATCTTCTCCACCACCAGCGAGCCGGTCATCAGATCCACGATCAGCGGTGCCAGCACCGTGATGATGGGGATGAGGGCGTTGCGCAGGGCGTGGCGGAAGATCAGCGCCGGGCCGGAGATGCCCTTGCTCTCGGCCAGCAGCATATAATCGGAGTCGAGGACTTCGATCATCTCGCTGCGGGTGAAGCGGGCGATGGACGCCATGGTGAACATGGACAGCGACACGCTGGGCAATACGCTGGACCCGAAGATGTCCTTCGCGGAGAAGAGCATCGGGAACCAGCGGAGCTTGAAGCCGAAGGTGTAGCTCAGCGCCAGCGCAAAGACGTAGGACGGCACTGACACGCCGATGACCGAGATGATGGTGGCGATGGTGTCAAAGACGGTGTCCCGCTTGAGGGCGGCAATGATGCCCAGCACAAGGCCCACCACGGCACCCAGCATGACCGCCATGCCGCCGATCTGGATGGAGATGGGCAGACGGGACTGGATGAGCTGGGAGATGGGCGTATTCTTGGAGATATTGTAGCTGACGCCGAAATCGCCGCGAAGCATATTGCCCACATAGCGGAAGAATTGGATGTAGATGGGCTGGTCGAGGCCGTACTTTGCGTACAGGGCCGCGCGCATGTCAGCCGTCAGCTTTTCATCGTTGAAGGGCGAACCGGGCATCAGCTGCATCAGGATGAACAGGACCAGCAGAATGGCCAGCAAAGTGAACAGCGAGGTCAGAATTCGCTTGAGCGTATATTTTTTCACGTCGGGTGGACCCCCTTTGTCCGGGTGTATTTTCGCGGTCAGTCGTTCGTCTGCCGCGGACAGGTGCAATGCCAAAAAGGCGCACAGTGGCTTTTGCGGGCCACTGTGCGGCCTTATTCAGCGATTCAGTTGTTTACTCGCTCTTGGTGGTGTTCTTGTACACACGGTTCAGAGCGCAGGGGTGATGCTCGACACCCTTGACGGCAGAGGAGATCATCTCGGCGTTGCACTGGCCGTACAGCGGGAAGATGACGGCCTGTTCGAGGACGATCTGCTCGGCCTCATACAGGGCTGCCCAGCGGCCTTCGGGGTCGGTGCACAGGTCACCGGTGGTGCACTCGTCGATGACGGCGTCATAGTCGGCGTCGCTCCACAGACCGTAGTTGTTGGAGTTGCCGGTGACCCACATACCGAGGTAGGTCATGGGGTCGGCGTAGTCGGGACCCCAGCGGGTCAGGCCGATCTCAAAGTTGCCGTCCTGCATATCCTGCACGCGCTGCTTCTTGGGCTCGACGGTCAGGTTCAGGGTAAAGCCCTCCAGCGTGGTCTCCAGCTGCTCCTTGACGACCTGTGCGACCTTCTGGGGTGCATCGTCGGCGTCAACGACCATATCGAAGGTGAAGGAGTCCTTGCCCAGCTCGCTCTTGGCCTGTTCGTAGTACTCCTTGGCCTTGTCGGCGTCGTAGGCGCAGAAATCGGCGAACTTGGTCTGGTCGGCGCTGAAGTCGCTGCCGTCGGGGCCGGTAGCGAACTGCGGAGGAACGGCGGTGTAGCAGGGAGCGGAGCCGTCCTTCAGGACATCGCCCGTGATGGAATCACGATCCAGCGCGAAGGTGATGGCCTTGCGCAGGTTCTCGTTGGCCAGTTCGGGCACACCCGCCATGTTGGGGCTGAGGTACCACAGGTAACCGGCACCCACGCTGGTGAATTCGGGGTCGTCCTTGACCTGATCGACCTGTTCACCGTTCAGCAGGGTCATATCCAGTGCGCCGGTCTGATAGCTCATCAGAGCCTGCTGGCTGTCCTTGATGACCTGATAGGCCAGACTGTCCAGCGCGATCTTGTCGGCGTCGTAGTAGTCGGGGTTCTTTTCCAGCGTGAAGGCGGTAGCAGCGGGCTGGTAATCGGTCAGCTTGAAGGCACCGTTGGAAAGCACGGTGTCGGGGCTGGTGCCGAAGGTGTCTGCGCAGCTGTTGTAGAACGCCTCGTTCACGGGGTAGAAGGTGGGGAAGTACATCAGGCTCAGGAAGTAGCTGACGGGAACGTTCAGCTGGACTTCCAGCGTCTTATCGTCCACTGCGCTCACGCCCAGATCGGTGACGGGCTTCTCGCCGGCAATGATCTCTGCGGCGTTGACGATCTGACCGATATCGGACAGCATGTAGGAATACTCGGAAGCAGTAGCGGGGTCAACCGCACGCTGCCAGCCGAAGACGAAGTCAGCGGCGGTCACAGCATCGCCGTTGGACCACTTGGCATCGCGCAGATGGAAGGTATACGTCTTGCCGTCCTCGCTGATGTCGTAGGTCTCCGCCAGCGCCGGGATGGCTGCGCCGTCGGCGTCCATCTGCATCAAGCCGTCGGTGTAGTCCGCAATGACCTCGAAGGAGGTACCGTCGGTGGCCACCTGCGGGTCGAGGGACTGAACCTCGGTCTCCAGCATGATGTTCAGGGTGCCGCCCTGTGCAGTGCCAGCTGCAGAGGACGCCGTAGAACCGGCAGCGGAAGAAGCTGCCACGGAGCTGGAAGAGCCGCCGCAAGCCGTCAGAGCCAGTGCAGCCGTGGTGACACCCGCAGCAGACAGGAAGCTGCGGCGCGAAATACGACGATCGAATTTCATATCTATTTTTTCCCCTCTCTTGACCGCTTCAGGGATATACCCTGCTAAAGCGGCGCGTTCTGAAAATACACAAGGGTCTCCGTTCCCCCTCTGGAACTTTGCACTCCCTTGTGCCTTGGCCGCATTATACATCGGCCTTTTGCGAAAGAAAAGCCTTTTTTCAAAATTTGTCTCCTGTAAAAGCACATTTCTGCGGTTTGTCCAACATCTTGCCGAAGGAAGCGCTTGATTTTTGTACAAGTTTCACCTATGAGCACATTTCACTTGTAAATAGTTCCGGTTGAAAAAGTATGATTTGTTCTTTTTGACCGACCATTTCGCACGTTATTCTTTCTTTTATAAAGCGTTCCGTTCACTTTACTTTTTGTGAACAAATTGTACTCTTCGCTTGGGTTTCATTGCATAATCGTTCTTGTGCTACGGACAGTTTTTGAAAAAACGCGCAAAAAAGGAGTCCGCTGCCAAATGCAGCGGACTCCCAAAAATGTTCTGCTTATTTTGCGTAATCGACGGCGCGGCTCTCGCGGATGACATTGACCTTGATCTGGCCGGGGTAATCCAGCGTGTCCTCGATCTTCTTCGCGATCTGGCGGGCCAGCAGGATGACCTGATCGTCGCTGATAACGTCGGGCTTGACCATGATGCGCACTTCACGGCCAGCCTGAACGGCAAAGGCCTGTTCCACGCCCTCGAAGCTGGAAGAGATCTCCTCCAGATTTTCCAGACGCTTGACGTAGCTCTCGACATTCTCGCGGCGGGCACCGGGGCGTGCGGCGCTGATGGCGTCACAAGCCTGAATGATGAAGGCCAGCGGGGTCTTGGGTTCCACGTCGCCGTGGTGGGCCTCGATGGCGTGGATGATCTGGGTGTTCTCCTTGTACTTGCGGCAGATATCCACACCGATCTGGACATGGCTGCCCTCGATCTCATGGTCAAGGGCCTTGCCGATGTCATGCAGCAGACCGGCACGACGGGCCAGCGTGACGTTCACGCCCATCTCGCCCGCCAGCAGACCGGCCAGCCAAGCCACTTCCATGCTGTGCGTCAGCGCGTTCTGGCCAAAGCTGGTGCGGTACTTCAAACGGCCGATCAGCTTGATCAGGTCGGGATGCAGACCGTGGATGCCCAGCTCCATAACGGCCTTCTCGCCCTCCCGCTTCATCTGCAGTTCGAGGTCGTGGCGGCACTTCTCCACCGTCTCCTCGATGCGGGCGGGGTGGATGCGGCCATCGCCGATCAGGCGCTCCAGCGTCATGCGGGCCACCTCGCGGCGGGTCTGGTCGAAGGAGGACAGGGTGATGGCCTCCGGGGTGTCATCAATGATGAGGTCCACACCGGTGGCGGTCTCAAGGGCGCGGATGTTGCGGCCCTCACGGCCGATGATGCGGCCCTTCATCTCGTCGCTGGGCAGCGGCACGACGCTGACGGTGGTCTCGCTGCAATGGTCGGCAGCGCAGCGGGCAATGGCCTGACCGATCAGGTTCCGGGCCAGATTGTCGCAGTTCTCCTTCAGGTCGGTCTCATAGGCAGCCACACGGACGGCCTTTTCATGGGTCAGCTCCTCGTCCACCTTGTGCAACAGCACTTCGCGGGCGTCTTCCTGACTCAGGCCGGCCAGTGTCTCAAGCCGCTCCATCTCCTTGGCGCGGATGGCGTCCACCTCGGCCAGATGGGCTTCGGCTTCTTCCTTCTTTTTCTTGAGCTCTTCTTCGCGTTTTTCCAGCGCCTCGGTCTTGCGGTCGAGGGCGGTCTCTTTCTGGTCGATGCGGTTCTCCTGCCGGGTGATCTCAGCGCGGCGCTGCTTGATCTCCTTGTCGGCTTCGGCCTTCTGGGCGTCCACTTCCGCTTTCAGGCGGAAGGCCTCGTCCTTGGCCTCCAGAACGGCTTCTTTGCGTTTTTGGTCTGCGGTCTTGATCGCTTCGTTCACCAGCCGGGTCGCCTCGGCTTCGGCGCTGCCGATCTGAGCCTCAGCGGTCTTTTTACGGTTGTTGTAACCAATAAAATAACCCCCGCCGATGCCAGCAGCAATTGCGACGATCACGACCACGATCCATCCGATCGTGGGCATTGTGTTCACTCTCCTCAAAGTTAAAGTTTCAAAATTCAACTCATGGTGGAGACGCTGCCGGGCAAGGCGTGGGTCAACAATACAAAAATCAAGCTCGCAATACAAAACAGGCCGCAAAAACGAGACACCACGGCCCAAGGCCGAGGCTGCTTTTCGGTACAGTCCTGTTATTTCGAAGGTTTTGTTATAAAAACGGGCAGATGAAGCCCCATTGAACTTTGGTTGCGGATATCCCCTGCACGCAGCGTCATGGATTCCATACTACCTCTTATATTACGAAACATTTGAATCAATGTCAAGATATTTTACAAATTAAACTCCCTCCGACACAGCTTTCCGCTGCGCCAAGGCTCCCTCCCAGAGGGAGCTGGCACGGCGAAGCCGTGACTGAGGGAGTTTTTCCGCTTTTACTCCAGATACATTCTTCTCAATCGCATCAGGCGGGCGGGGGTCAGGCCGTATTCGGCTTCAAGGTAGGCATCGGCGCTGCCGCAGCGGCTGCGGATGGTGGAGAGCACCAGTTCCACCGATTCGGGGTGGACGCCCGCGATGCCCTGATAGAACTTCTTCTGCTCCGGCCGGGCGGCGATCTCCTCGGCGTGCTCGGCCCAGATCTTTTCCAGCTCCGGGCGGCGGCACTCGTTCGTTTGGACGAAATCGGCGTAGATCGTCTCGTCCGAAGCGCCCAGCGCCAGCAAAATCAGCATGGCCGCCACACCGGTGCGGTCTTTGCCGCCGGAGCAATGGAAGAGCACCGGCGTCTCGCCCGCTTCCAGCGCCCGGAACAGCTCCTTGTACGCCTTATTTCCGAAGAGCATCTGCTTGTACATGGCGTCGGCCATCCGGCGGCCCTCATCGGGCTTGCCCTCCAGCAGCTTTTCCCGATCCTCCGGCGAGAAGTCCACCTCTTTGCCGCCGTCAAGGCAAAGCCCGCAGATGCGGACCAGCCGTGCACCGTCCGGCACATAGTCCGGCATCTTCTCGGCCTCCTGCTCGCTGCGCAGATCGAGGATGAGCCGCAGCCCAAGGGAATCCAGCAGTTTCCGGTCTGCGTCGCTGGTCAACAGACCGGTGGGGATGCCGCGATAGATCTGACCCCAGCGGACATGCTTGCCCTCGTCGGCCTCGTAGCCGCCCAGCTCCCGGAAGTTATTGCCGCCCGCAAAGGGCAGCTGGGTGCCCGGCGCGGGGTGGGGCACCGGCTTTTCCACCGCCGTGCGGGAAAGCACGGGCATATTGTAAAACGGCTTGGCCGGCCGGCCCCGCCGGGGCGGCAGCGACGCCGTGCCCCCCAGCACCTCCATCAGGTAGCCGCGCAGCAGGTCGAGGTAGGCGGAATTGTGATCCCGCCGCTGCACCATGGAAACGCAGAGCGGCGGCATATCCTCAATGAGAACGTCCCGCACCCGGTCCAGTTCCCGCCGGGCCCCCGGCTCGTAGCGGGTCAGGCAGGTGCATAGCTGCTCCTGCACCAGATAGTACGCCTGATAGAAGCTGGGGCCGATCTCGGCGTCGGGGGCAAAGCCCGCCTTGGCGCACGCATCCCACAGCGGCGCAAAGAGGTCCTGCCGCAGACTGGGCAGCAGCACCCGCTGCCCCCGCAGCGCCGCCAGCGGCACCCGCTCTTTTTCCCAGAAGGGATGCCCCCGCGGCACCAGCAGACAGGCCGGGTCCGCCCGCAGGGTGGTGCGGGCCAGCACCGGGGCCACACAGCCGAGGTCCATCACAAGGCCCGCATCCAGCTCCCCCTGCTCCACGCCGTCGGCCACGGCGTCGTTGTCCAGCAGCCGGAACCGCATCTCGATATGGGGGTACTGCTGGCGGAACTTGTCCAACTGCGTTTCCAGCCCCGGCAGGTAATCCGGCACCAGCGAGACGCTGATGCCGATCCGCACCGGCTGGGCCGACTGGATCTCCGCGTGGAGGGCCGCCTGCATCTGCTGGAACTGTTCCACCACCGGGGCCGCATGGCGCTGCAAGCTCAGCCCCCGCTCGGTGAGCGAGAGCTTGTGGTGGGCGCTGACGAACAGCGGCCCGCAGAGTTCGGCCTCCAGCGCGGTGATGCTCTGCCGCAGCGCTTGGCGCGACAAAAACAGCCGCTGGGCCGCGCGGGTGTAGTTCATTTCCTCGCACAAAACCAGAAAATAATGCAGCTGGCGGATATCCATGGGGTCCCTCCTGAAACAGTCGTGGGATACATTCAGAATAGATAAAGAATACCGCCTTTTGCCCGAATTGTAAAGGCGGCAGAGGAAAAAAGGCGGGCGAAGATTGACAGCCCCGCCCGCCGGGTGTAGACTTTCCTCAGCATCTTTATTATAAACGAAAGAAGGTCTTCTTATGAAAGTCATCGCTACGGAAAAAGCCCCCGGTGCCATCGGCCCCTATTCGCAGGGCTTCGTCACCAACGGTTTCGTCTATACTTCCGGCCAGATCCCGGTGGACCCCGCCGACGGCACGATCCCTGCCGGCATCGCCGCTCAGGCCCAGCAGAGCTGCAAGAACGTAGGTGCCATCCTCGAAGCGGGCGGCAGCAGCTTTGAAAAGGTGGTCAAGACCACCTGCTTCCTCGCCGACATCGCGGATTTTGCGGCCTTCAACGAGGTCTACGCCAAGTTCTTCACCTCCAAGCCCGCCCGCAGCTGCGTGGCCGTCAAGGACCTGCCCAAGGGCGTCCTGTGCGAGATCGAGGCCATCGCCGAGGCGTAAGCGCCCGGCTGATTTTCCCCTATATTGCCGCAAAAAAGACCAGAACCGCCCCGCCGCACGGGCAGGAGGTTCTGGTCTTTGCTTTTTATTCGGGAACCGGACGCGCTGCCCTGACGTTGCGCGCGGCGGTTACTTCAGGAACTTGTGCACCGCACGGGCGACGATGCCGCCCAGAATGCCGGAGACGAGGAACTCGGCCACGCCCTGCACGCCGACCAGCAGGACGACGAACATGAGGGGGTTGGCCGCGCCCTTGACGGACACGAGGTTCTGGACATAGTCGCAGTTATAGAAAGCCAGCACGATGTAGCCCATGAAGAACAGAGTGTTCAGGGCCGGGGCACACATGGCGCTGAGGATGTAGCTCCACGTACCGGGCTTATCGAACTTTTTCAGGCCGCTGAAGATCAGGCCGACACACAGGCCCATCAGCACGCGCATCCCCACGCAGAGGATGAAGGTGTTGACGGGGCTGACCTGAAACAGCGCACCGGTCATGGCCGAAGCGCCGGTGACGGCGTCATAGAAGCTCACCGCGCCGAACACGCCGCCCAGAACGGCACCCGCTGCCGGGCCCATGGTGATCGCGCCCACGGCGATGGGAAGGGTCAAAAAGCTCATGTAAAGCGGGCCCATGGGCACACTGCCCAGACCGATGGCCTTCATGACCAGCTCGATGGCGACCAGCAGTGCCAGCCGGGTGAGAGTACGAAGATCGTTGTTTTTCATAATTCAGTTTTTCCTCCTGCTGCCGTTCCGCCCTTAGCGTCGGATACGGCGCAAACCTGCCCGCTCTGTGCGGGATGTTTTTTCTTTTTATGCGAACGTTAGGAAACGCTTGTCAGGGCATACTCCGAACGTAGATGTCAAAATTTCAGTCCTGCCGACCGCCGGGCCACCGTCAGCACCTTGCTGACCGCCACCGACGTGTCCAGCATCCGGCTGCACAGCTCCTGATCGCCGCCCGCAATGGCGCGGGCAAAGGCGTGGAACTCTGCCGCCTGACGGGGCTTGCCACCGTTGAGGTTGAAATGCTCCTCCCGCCCCTCGTTCGGGTGGAAGGTGACGCCGCCGCACCAGTTGGCGGTGGATTTCTGCAAAATATAGCCCTTCGTGCCTTGGATGACGTACCGGGCGGGAGCACCGCAGTCCTTAGCCGCCATGCAGACGGCCCGGAAGCTGTTGTAATCCATGGTCAGGATGCCGCTGGTGTCGATGCCGCGCTCGATGTTGGCAGTGTAGTGCACCTGATTCGGCTCCCCGAACAGGCCCACCACGTAGCTGACGTTGTACACGTTCAGGTCCATCAGTGCGCCGCCCGCGCGGGCCGGGTCAAAGGAAGTGGGGGTCTCCCCGGCGCAGAATGCGTCGTACCGGCTGGAATACTGGCTGAAGTTGCACTGCACCAGCTTCACCGTGCCGATGCGGGGCAGCAGCTCCCGGATCTTGTTGTAATTTTCAAGGTATTGAGTGGTCATGGCTTCGAACAGAAAGACCTTTTTCCGCCGGGCCAGATGGGCCAGCTCCTCGGCCTGTAAGGCGTTCACGGCCATCGGCTTTTCCACGATGACGTGCTTGCCCGCCTCAAGGGCCACCTTGGCGTAGCGGGCGTGCTGGTTGTTCGGCACGGCCAGATAGACCACATCGACCCACTGCAGCAGCTCAAAGTAATTGGTGGTGTGCTGCGGGATATGGTACTGCTCACACAGCTCGGCGGCCGCGGGCGCACTGCGCTGGGTGCTGCAAAGGGCCTGTACCGTGAACGGCGAGTCCTCCCCCGCCAGCCACGGCAAAAATTCCCGCACGATCATGCCCGTGCCCAGAATTCCTAATTTCATTCTCTTCTCCCTATCCTGTTGTTCGTCAGCCGGCCTTGGCTCCCTCTTCGCGGCGGTCCCGGCGCTGGGGATGCGGGCGGCGGGCGCGGTGGAAGTTCTGGTTCCGCTTTTTGCCGCTTCCGGCGTGGTGCTGCGGTGCATTCATCTGGTACAGCAGCGCCAGACCCTTGAGCAGCAGCTCCGGGTCATAGGTCAGCGGATGGCGGCACAGGGGCGTGACGTATTTTGCAAGCCCGCCGGTGACGACCAAGGTCGCCGGGCGGCCCAGCTCCTCTTCGATCCGCTGGGCGATGCCGTCCAGCAGGACAGCGGTGCCCAGCACCGAGCCGGAGAGCATACAGCTCTCGGTGTTGGTGCCGATGGCGTTTTTCGGGGAGGCCAAATGCACCTGCGGAAGCTGGGCGCAGCGCTCTCCCAGCGCCCGCAGCCCGGTGGACAGGCCGGGGCAGATGACGCCGCCCCGGAACACCCGGTTCTCGTCCACAACGTTGAAGGTGGTGGCCGTGCCGAGGTCCACCGTGATGACCGGCAGCGGAAACTTGGCCGCCGCGTAGGCCGCATCCACAAGGCGGTCCTTGCCGACGGCGGCGGGGTCGGGCACGCCCATGGTCAGGCCGGTGCGGATCTCCGGCGAAACGATGACCGGCTTTTTGCCGGTGTAATAACGGGCGCACTCGGCCAGCGCCCCGGTGATGGAGGGGACCACGCTGGTCAGCACAGCGCCCTCAAACCGGATGGGCTTTTCGGGGTGGCGGCGGTGCGCAAACACCTTTTCCATCTCGGCGCGGTATTCCGCCGCCGTCCGGGTGCGCACCGTATCCATGTGGGCCACAAAGCATACACGTCCGTCCTTGATGCCGCCGAGGGCGACGGTGGTGTTGCCTATATCAATGGCTAAGATCATATTTGAGGAAACCTTTCCTGTTTGAACCTCCCCGTCAATGCTTCGTATTGCCCCCTCCCCTACCGGGAAAGGCTCCCTCCGGCCGGAGGGAGATGCCGCATAAGCGACAAAGGGTGGACGACTGGCGAGCCGTAGGCTCGACTGAGAGGTTTATTCCTATAAGTCAAGGGTTATTTTACCGCATTTTCCCGCCAGTTACAAGGCCTCCAAAAAGATTTTATTGTGCTGGCGGCAATTTTGCATTATACTAGGGGGAGCAAACCAAAGATTTGGGAGGTTTTTGGATGGATCTGAAAGGAAAATGCGTCCTGTTGGGCGTTACCGGCGGCATCGCCGCCTATAAAATGGCGAACGTCGCCAGCGCACTGCGCAAGCTGGGGGCCGATGTGGAGGTCATCATGACCCAAAACGCCACCCAGTTCATCACGCCCATCACATTTGAGACCCTCACCGGCCACAAGTGCATGGTGGACACCTTCGACCGCGATTTCAAGTTCGAGGTCACCCACATTTCGCTGGCGAAAAAGGCCGACATCATCCTTGTGGCCCCGGCCACGGCCAACGTCATCGCCAAGATGGCCCACGGCATCGCCGACGACATGCTGACCACCACCATCCTCGCGGCCAAGTGCCCGAAGCTGGTCTCCCCCGCCATGAACACCGGGATGCTGGAAAATCCCATCACGCAGGACAACATCGCCACGCTGGAGAAGTACGGCTTCACCGTCATCCCCTCCGAGAGCGGCGTGCTGGCCTGTAAGGACGTGGGCAGCGGCCGTCTGCCGAAGGAGGACGTCCTCATGGAGTACATCCTCCACGCCATCGCCCGCCCGAAGGACCTTGCCGGGCTGCACATCGCCGTGACCGCCGGGCCCACGCAGGAGCCGCTGGACCCTGTGCGCTACCTGACCAACCACTCCACCGGCAAGATGGGCTATGCCGTGGCCCGTGCCGCCGCCATGCGGGGGGCTGACGTCACCCTCATCCACGGCCCCACGGCTCTGCCACCGGTCAAGTTCGTGGAGGATGTGCCCATCACCACCGCGCAGGACATGTACGACGCCGTGACCAGCCGCTTTGACGGCATGGACGTCCTCGTGATGGCCGCCGCCGTGGCCGACTACCGCCCCGCCACCGTGGCCGATGACAAGATCAAGAAAAAGGACGGTGACCTGTCCATCCCCGTGGAGCGCACCGCCGACATCCTTGGCACCATCGGCCCGAAGAAAACAAAGCAGTTCCTCTGCGGCTTCTCGATGGAGACCCGCGACATGCTGGAAAATTCCTCTGCCAAGCTGACCAAGAAGAACCTCGACATGGTGGTCGCCAACAACCTGAAAGTGGCCGGTGCCGGTTTCGGCGTGGACACCAACGTGGTCACCTTCATCACCCCGGACGGCTCCCGCGAGCTGCCCCTCATGAGCAAGTCCGACGTCGCCGACGCGATCCTCGATGAGATCCTGAAGCGGCGGAAGTGACCGCCCAGACAAAAAGAAACCCCGCTGACGCGGGGTTTCTTTTTGTCTGGCTGTTTTATTTCACCATCATCTTGCTGGCTTTATAGATATCGCCGCAGCCGAGGGTGATGACGAGGTCGCCCTCGCGGGCGTTGTCCTTGACCCACTGAGCTGCCGCCTCAAGGCTGTCCACCAGCACCGAGTTCGGGATCTGGGCGGCCAGCTTTGCGCTGGTGATGGAGGGGTCGTTGGGCTCGCGGCTGCCCATGATGGGGGTGATGACCGTGATATCGGGGATCTTGAAGACGTCCACAAAGTCGTTGAACAGCATCTTGGTCCGGCTGTATGTAAACGGCTGGTGGACGGCGATGAGGCGCCTGTAGCCCATCTCGCGGGCGGTGGTGAGGGTGGCACGGATCTCGGTGGGGTGGTGGGCGTAGTCGTCCACGACGACCGCACCGTTGCACTCGCCGTAGAGCTCAAAGCGGCGGCCCGCGCCCTTGAAGTTCATGGCAGCCTCGGCGCACTGCTCCACGGTCAGGCCCACAAAGCGGCAGACGGCACACATGGCCAGCGCATTATAAACGTTGTGGCGGCCGGGCACGGACAGGCGGATGTGGCCGGTGACCTTGCCCCACTCCTTGAGGTCGAACTCAAAGAAGCCGGGCTTGTACTCCTGCACATTGATGGCGCGGTAGTCGCCGTCGTTCTCGATGCCAAAGGTGCGGACGCGGCGGTCCAGCGTGTACATGACATCCATGGTGTTCTTGTCGTCGGCGTTGGCGAAGATCATGAACTGGGTCATCAGGGCGAAGCGCTTGAAGGCGAACTTCAGCTCACCCATGCTGCCGTAGTAGTCCAGATGATCGTTGTCGATGTTCAGCACAACGGACAGGTAGGGGGTCAGTTTGAGGAAGGTCTCGGAATACTCACAGGCCTCGATGACGATGTCATCGCCCTTACCGGCCTTGCCGTAGCCGTTGATGAGGGGCAGCTTGCCGCCGATGACGGCAGAGGGGTCGCGGCCCGCCAGCTCCAGCGCGGTGGTGATCATGGACGTGGTGGTCGTCTTGCCGTGGGTGCCGGAGACGCAGATGCTGTCCTTGTACAGGCGGCTGACATAGCCCAGCAGGACGCTGCGCTCCACGGTGGGGATGCCGTAGGAAGTGGCGGCGTTCAGCTCCACGTTGTCCTTCGCGATGGCGGCAGAGTAGACCACGAGGTCGGTGCCGATGACGTTGTCGGCGCTATGGCCCAGCGAGACCTTCACGCCCATCTCCCGCTCGTAGCGGATGATGCTGCCATCCAGCACATCACTGCCGGAGATGATATATCCCTTGGCGTGCAGGATCTGGATCAGCGGGTACATGCCGCTGCCGCCGCAGCCGATGAAGTGGATCTTCTTCACATTATCAAGCAAGTGCTTGGTATAGTCGGTAACAAACATATTCAGGCAACCTCCAAATAGACACAAACGGCCGCAGCGCAGACCGATCTCATTTTAATTCACCATGTGGTATTCCTTATTATATAATTTTTGGCGGATAAAATAAACAGTTCCGAGCGAATTTTCGGAAAGAACCATAAAAAGCCGCTTTGTTTTGTTACAACTGTACAGATGCAACAGCGATTTTCGGCCAGATTCGACCATTTGCAAAAGCACCCCACCCACGGCGGCTGCCGCAGATGGGGTGCTTTTGGGTTTACTGGTGGATGGAGGTGCGGACGAGGGCGCGTTTCAGGCGGGCCTGCGCCAGCTCATAGTCGCGCTTATCAAGGTTCTTCTGAGCCAAGATCTCCTCCGCGCGCTTCTTCGAAGCTTCGGCGCGGGCCTGATCGATCTGCTCGGCCCACTCCCAAGTGGTCGCGACCAGCCGGACGTTGCCGTCCAGCACGGTGAGCATCCCGCCCATACAGGCGGCGCGGCGGCGGGTCCCCTCCGCATCCACGATGTGCGCCTCGCCCATGCCCAGCGCGGTGCAGTAATCGCCGTGCTTGGCCAGAATGGCAAGGTCGCCGTCGATGGCGCGGCAGACCACCCGCTCGGCCTGACCGTCAAAGGCGCAGCCGTCCGGTGTGACCACCGTCAGATGAAAGGTCGTCATGGTTTACCCCTTCTTCGCCTTGGCGAACACGTCGTCGATGGTGCCCGCGAACAGGAAGGCGCTCTCCGGCAGGTCGTCGCACTCGCCGTCGAGGATCATCTTGAAGCCGCGCAGCGTCTCCTTCAGCGGCACATACTGGCCGGGCATACCGGTGAACTGCTCTGCCACATGGAAGCTCTGGGACAGGAAGCGCTGCACCTTGCGGGCGCGGCTGACAGTCCGCTTGTCTTCCTCGCTCAGCTCGTCCATACCCATGATGGCGATGATGTCCTGCAGCTCCTTATAGCGCTGCAAAACCTTCTGGACGGCGCGGGCGACCTCGTAATGCTCCTGACCCACGACTTCGGGGCTGAGGATGCGGCTGGTGGAATCCAGCGGATCCACGGCCGGGTAAATGCCCTGCGAGGCAATATCACGGCTCAGGACCGTGGTGGCATCCAGATGGGTGAAGGTGGTGGCGGGAGCCGGGTCGGTCAGGTCGTCGGCGGGAACGTAGACGGCCTGAACCGAGGTGATGGAGCCCTTGCGGGTGGAGGTGATGCGCTCCTGCAGAGCGCCCATCTCGGTGGCCAGCGTGGGCTGGTAGCCGACGGCGGAGGGCATACGGC
>ERZ773235.732-NODE-732-length-40007-cov-8.810222_pt1 | contig 40007 bp, 49 predicted proteins | sample MGYA00580522_ERZ773235 | MGnify/ENA primary metagenome ERZ773235 (study PRJEB29015, sample SAMEA2737797) | human gut metagenome | biome: human gut; feature: human-associated habitat; material: faeces | place: China | collected 2012 ...
TCTTCTTTTACTATTAATATTAGTACTACTAATATTTAAAATATAAAAGAAACAGAATATGCCCAAATAGTTAAGGGGATATGCTGTTTCCTTACAAACTATAAGGAAAGCAAACTAACCTTTATTGTTAGGTTCTTTCACTAATTAAATTATACAACATTAACTTAGTTATGTAAATAATGATGAAAGGAAATATTTATGTTAACACTTAAAAATATTAAAAAGATATATGAACAAAGTGATGAAGCTGTATTAGATGATATTAATTTAACTTTTAATAGGAATGAATTTGTATCTATATTAGGGTGCTCCGGAGCAGGGAAATCTACACTATTAAATATAATAGGAGGTTTAGATTGTAAAACTAGTGGTAAACTACTTATAAATGGTAAAGATATTTATAAATATAATGATTCTAATCTTGATTATTATAGAAAAAATAACGTTGGATTTATATTTCAAAATTATAATTTAATAGAACATTTAACGGTATATGAAAATGTTATACTTCCTCTTCTTTTAACTAATTCTAAAAACAAACACAAAAGGGTTTTAAAAATGCTTGATAAAGTTGGTCTTAAGGATAAGAAAGATAGCAAGATATGTGATCTTTCGGGTGGTCAAAAACAAAGGGTTGCAATATCAAGAGCATTAATTAATAATCCTGATATTATATTAGCGGATGAACCAACTGGAGCTTTAGATTATAAAACAGGTTATGAGATAATGAACCTTATAAAAAAATTGTCTAAAAATAAATTAGTTATAATGGTAACTCATAACAAAGTGCTTGCTAAAAAGTATTCAAGTAGAATTATTTATTTAGATAAAGGACGCGTTATAAGTGATACAAATCCATCAAAGAAAAAGAAAATATATTTTAATATGAAAAATAATGGTAGGAACTTAAGCATTAAAAACGCATTACTTTATAGTATAAAAACGATAAAAGCTAAAAGAAAATCATTTTTATTAACTTCATTAGCTTCAAGTATCGGTCTTATTTTAGTTGCTTTAATAATATCTGTTTCAAATGGTTTAAAAAAGGAAATGAATTCATATGAAAAAAACGTACTATCATCTGTTCCAATTATAATACCAAGCGTTAAAACAAAAATAAGTGATAAATCTAAAATACCTAAAAATAAACTTTATTCATATGACTATAAAGAAGAAAGTAAGATAAATCCAATTAATGATGATTTTGTTAAATATATTAACAAAATGAAAACGAAACTTTCATGCGATATAAATTATAGTAGAAATTTAAAATTTAATATTTTAACGGAAGACTATAATTTGCTTGATAACGTAGAATTTAGTCAAATGCCATCCATAAAGTACATAAAAAAGAATTACACTCTTTTAGCGGGCTCTTATCCTAAAAATAAAAATGAACTTATGTTAGTTGCGGATCAAAAAAATAGAATAGATAAAAACATACTTGATGCTTTAAAATTTAATGGTGATGTAAACGTAAGTGATGTATTTAAAAAGAAGATGAAGCTTATTTTTAATGATGATTTTTATATTAAGAAAGATAACGTTTATTTTATAAATAAGAATTTTGAAAATGTTTACAAAGAAAAAAATAATGTAACTTTAAAAATAGTTGGAATTATAAGGCTAACTAAAGATGAGGAAGAAAGTTATAAAAATAATTTAGCAAATGAAAAATCATCTTTAGCATACTTAAGTAATTTAGCAGATGATGTTATAAATAAAAATATAAATAGTGACATAATAAGTGATATAAATAAAAATGATAATATTATGGTAGAAAACGTAAACAGGGCAGAAGGCGTTCTTAAAAAGAAATTAGGAGGCGATAAAACACCTGATTTAATTTACATTTATCCTAAAGATTATACCTCTAAAAACTTAATTATAAAGTACATTAATAAATATAATAAAAACAAAAAGGAAAGTAAGAAGGTAACTTATATTAATTATTCAAAAGAAACCATAGATGCATCTAAACAAATGATAAACATAATAAGTATGGTATTAATTTTATTTAGCAGTATTTCACTTATTTGTACGTCTATAATGATAGGGATTATAACTTATATGTCAGTTAATAATAGAACAAAGGAAATTGGAATATTAAGAAGTATTGGTGCTAGTAAAAAGGAAGTTGCTATGATATTTTTATCAGAAGTTCTTATAACTGGAGCATTTTCTGGAGTAATAGGAATTTTTATATCTAACATTTTACTTTTCTTAGGAAATATAATTTTAAGAAACTTAGGTATCATTAATCAAAAAATTACGCTTAATGCTGGTAATTCTGTTAGTCTTATTTTAATTAATGTATTATTAATAATGTTAGGAAGTGTTATTCCGTCTTTTTTAGCTAGCAAAAAGAATCCTTCTTTAGCTTTAAAAGAATAATAATTTACTGTATAATAAAAATGGTGATGATAAATGAAAGCACTTACTGTAAAACAACCATGGGCTAGTTTAATTGTAAACGAACATAAAAAATATGAATTTAGAAGTTGGAAAACTAAGTATCGTGGAAAAATTCTTATTCATGCTGGTAAGTCATTAGAAAAAGATATGCTAAAAAGATTTGATAAATATAATTTAGATATTAAGCTTGGAACAATAATTGGAGAAGCTTATCTTACGGATTGCATATTGGTAACAAAGGAATTTCAAAACAACCTAAGAAAGATAGATAGCACCGTTTATGCTAGAAGCAATCATGAAGAGATGTATGCCTGGAAGTTAGAAAATATAAAAAAATATGAAAATCCAGTTTACGTAAATGGTAAACTTGGGTTATGGAATTATGAAAAGTAGAGTAGGTTAAAAAGATAGTAAGAGGTAGTATATGAAAAAGTGGTACAAGAATTATTTGAATAAGAAACCTTCATTTGACAAAGAAAGATGGATTGGGATATTTTGTCTTATTTTTACAATATCTGGTGTGTTTGGTTTTTTATATGAGTTTATATTTTATTATTTTAATGGAGGTATGGTAAAGTTTTACTGGCGTGGTGGAAACTTCTTGCCTTGGATAAACATATATGCAATAGGTGCAGGATTAATTTATTTCTTAACATTTAAACTAAGAAAGAAGCCTTATTTAGTATTTTTAATAAGTATGATATCAACTGGAATACTAGAATTTTTCTCAGGTTATTTTATGGATATTATTAGAGGTGGGAACAGATGCTGGGACTATAATAACGAAATATTAAACTTTGGTAATATCGGTGGCTTCGTGTGCTTAAGAAGCGTTTTGATATTTGGACTTTCAAGCCTTCTTTTAATGTACGTGGTAATACCTTTTTGTTTTTATTTAGCTAAAAAAAGTAATAAGAAAACGTTTTTGATAATTAGCGTAAGCATATTTTCCATAATTATGATAGATGAAGTATATAACCTTTTAATATCAAGAATATTTAATTTACCAAGAGCATATGGAACGTATAAAAAATTAGGATTTAACTTTGTTAAATTTAAGTAAGGAGCAATAAATATGAAAGAAAAAGTAAAACTAAGTAGTAAAATATGGCCTATTTACTATGGACTTTCTGATGATTTGATGTTTTGGGCCGCTATTAATACGCTTTTTTTAACCAGAGTAAAACATCTAGATGCAGGGCAGATTAATTTAATTATGTCTTTATCAGTTATTGTTTGCTTTTTTGGATATTTTTTGATAAACAAGATAATTGGGAAAATAGGTGCGTTAAAATCCATAAAGATTGGTAATATACTTTTATTAGTAGCAAGTCTTTTATTTACTTTTTTAAAAAGTTTTAATGGCATATTATTTGGTTTTATAGTCTATCAAATAGCCTTTCTTTTTAAAAGCATGGATCATATAATAATAAGAAAAAACTTAAAATATTTAGGAAGAGAAGATGAGTTTTTTAGCTATGTATCAAAAGGAACGTTCATATACTCATTTATCACGATGTTAATTGCACTTATATCAGGTTTTATATTTAATTTAAACAATTATCTTCCAATGTATATTGCAATATTTTGTGCCTTTATAAACGTAATATTAATGAATTTCTTAACCTGTGATAACGATGCGAAAGAAGAGCCTGTCTATAAAGTTAAAATTAATAAGATAATTATTTTTGTATTAATTTTTTATGGACTTATATATTCATCAATTGAAGTTGCTCAAACAAATACCAAACTTATCATGCAGTTTAATATGGAAGAATTTTTGAGCAATAATAAAACCGTATTATATTTCAGTTTTATACTATTTTTATCTAGACTTTTTAGAGTAATCGGTAACTTATTATTCTTAAAGATATTTAAAATTTTGAAAAATAAGATGTCTATCATCTTAAATGTTTCATTATTGATATCTTTATTACTTATTTTATTTGGAGATTTATATAGACATGGATTTGTTGGTATTATTTTAGTTGCACTTGGTTTTTTAATTATTTTACTACTTAGAGATCCAACACAAAATTATAGCAAAACATTACTACTTAATAGATCACCAGAAAAACATCACAAGAAGTTATCAATGTATTTTTTCTTGATAAGAAAGCTTGTTAATTTCACGTTTAATTTAATAGTTAGTTTAATTCTTTTAAAACTCGATCTTAAATATGCTATTATGTTTTTAATTATAATAGTTACATTTACTTTATATATATCAATTTCAATTACTAAAATGGTGGAAGAAAAATCTAATTAATTAAAAAATACATTATAAAAATTTACGTGAAAGAAAAAGCAATAGCTTTTCTTTTTTTCTTACAAAATATTTAAAATGTTTAAACATATACTTATTACAGGTGATAGCTATGAATAATAAGAAAGTTGATAATAAAATAAAAATATTCGTAATAGGTGTTTTTATAGTATTTATAGTTGTAATTTTAAAAGTATTTTATATTCAGGCATTTGAATATGATAAGTTGAATAATTTAGCATCTGATTTGTGGAGCAGGAATCTACCGTTAGAAGCAGACAGGGGAAAAATATATGATAGAAATGGTATAGTTCTTGCGGATAATATAACCACAACTTCACTTGTTTTGATACCTAATCAAATAAAAAATAAAGAAGAAGTAACTAAGAAATTAGCAGAAATCCTAAATGTATCTTATAGTGATATGAAAAAACATGTTTATAAAAACGCATCAATTGATAGGGTTCATCCTTTTGGGAGAAGATTAGATTATAAAGTTGCAGAAGAAATAGAAAAATTAAAGTATGATGGTGTTTATTTAGTAAGAGAATCAAAGAGAAATTATCCTTATGGTAAAGAATTATCACATACGTTAGGTTTTGTTGGAATAGATAATCAAGGCCTTTCTGGGATAGAGCTTCAGTATGATAAGTATTTAACGGGAAAGTACGGTGCTATTAAGTATTATTCTGATGCAAAAGGAAATAAACTTGATTTATCACAAGTTTATGAGGCGCCTCAAAACGGAGTTAACATAACGCTTACCATAAATCAAAAAATTCAAGAAAGCGTAGAAAGAGAACTAGATAACGTAGTTACAAAATATAATCCTGAAACAGCACTTGCAATAGCAATGGACCCAAATACAGGTGAAATACTTGCTATATCATCAAGACCAAACTTTGATGCTTCAAACTATAAAAATTATGATGCAGAAACTTTAAGTAGAAACCTTCCAATATGGGCAACTTATGAACCTGGTTCGACTTTCAAAATAATAACTTTATCTGCGGCTTTAAACGAAGGATTGGTTGATCTTGATAAAGATACCTTTTATGACTCTGGAAGTGTAAAGGTAGCAAACGCTAAAATAAAGTGTTGGAAAGCGGGAGGACATGGCGCGCAAACATTTTTACAAGTTGTTGAAAATTCATGTAACCCGGGATTTGTAGAACTTGGAAACAGACTTGGCAAGGATAAACTTTTTTCATACATAGATAAGTTTGGGTTTGGTAAGAAAACTAACGTTGATTTAAACGGAGAAGCATCCGGTATTATCTTTAATTTAAACAAAGTAGGTCCAGTTGAACTTGCTACAACGGCATTTGGTCAAGGTGTATCAGTAACGCCAATCCAGCAAATCACGGCGGTTTCAGCAGCTATAAATGGTGGGACGCTTTATAAACCATACATTGTAAAGAGCCTAAACGATCCGGAAACAAACTCTGTAATAAAAGAAAATACCCCTGTTAAGATAAGGAAAGTAATAAAAAAAGAGGCTTCTAAAAACGTAAGGAGAGCACTTGAGAGTGTTGTTGCAAATGGTAGTGGTAGAAATGCATACATTGAAGGATACCGAGTAGGAGGTAAAACAGGTACTGCACAAAAAGTAAAAGACGGGGCATATATGGTTGGAAATTATATATTATCTTTTATTGGCTTTTTACCAGCAGATGATCCTAAGATAGTAGTTTATGTTGCAATTAATAATCCTAAGAAAGTAGTTCAATATGGTGGCGTTGTATCTGCTCCTGTTGCAAAACAAATATTAACTGATTCGATTGAAGCACTTGGTATAAAAAGAAGAAAAACCACTTCTGAAAAGAAATATAACTGGGATGATAAAAAGTATTATACGGTAGAAAACGTTGTTGGAATGGACGTAAAAGAAGCTGTCAAAACACTTTCTAAATATAATGTTACTTATAGTGGTAGTGGAAATAAAGTAATATCACAAAGCCCTAAAGCTAATACAAGGCTAGAAGAGGGTAGCACGGTAAGGTTGATGCTTGGTAATTGACAATTTACTAAAAAAGATTTAGACTACTTATACAATTAAAGAAAGAGGATTATTATGAAACTCGAAAATAAGAAATTATTATCTATTTTACTTGGTTTAGAAATGACTATTTCTTTTGCGGGATGTGAAGGCTTAAAAGATTATCATACCAGCCAAAATGACACTACTTATCATACTAGTCAAAATAGTACTACCTATTCATCCACTAGCCAATATACAACTTACAAATCACCTGTTTCAGAGACTACCACAGAAGAAAAGGAAGAACCATTTGTAGAAGAAGAGGCTTATGTATGTGCACTTGCTAATCTTAACTTAAGAAAAGCGCCCGATTTATCTTCTGAGGTTTTGAAAGTTATACCAAAATTTAGTAAATTAAAAAAAGAAAAGACAAATGGTACGTTTGATTACATATCATATGATGGTACTTATGGTTATGTTTCACATAAATACATAGAAAAATTAACTAATCCGTACGTTGAAGTAGATATATCAGACCAAACTTTATGGTTATATAAAGATGGTGATGTAAAGTTAGAAGCAGACGTAGTAACCGGTAAAAAGGGTAAGTATGATACGCGCCTTGGATGTCATAAAATATACTCTAAAGAAAAAGATAGATATTTAACTGGACCTGACTATAAGGTTATGGTAGAATTTTGGATGCCATTTGATAAAGGACAAGGACTTCATGATGCATCTTGGAGAAAAACGTTTAATAAAGATGATTATTTAAACGGAAGTCATGGGTGTGTAAATATGAAGTATACTGATGCAGGAAAAGTTTATAGCGAAGTAAGCGTTGGTACTAACGTTTTAGTGCACGGATAAAAAATAGTAAAGTTTTAATCAAGTTGGTATAAAAAATGTGTAAAAAATAAAAATATATAGTATAATTAACTAGGTAAGAAGAGGTGAATAATAAATGTTTGTTTTAACAAAATCTTTATTAGCACTTATGATTGGTTTTATAATTTCTGTTATAATGGGTTATTTTATGATACCTTTATTAAAGAAATTAAACGTAAGTCAAAGAATAAGTGTGTTTGTTGGACCTACTCATAAAAAGAAAAATGGTATTCCAACAGTAGGTGGATTAATCTTTATAATTCCAACCTTTATAACAATTATGATAATGTATTTTACTAAGAAAATTAGTATTAATAGTAATTTACTCATAGTTTTGTTCGTATTTGTTGCGTACGCTTTGTTAGGTTTTATTGATGATTTTATGAAGATAAGAAAAAAACAAAATGAAGGATTAACAGATGTTCAAAAACTACTTGGACAAGTAATAATAGCAGTTGTGTTTTTCTTCATTTACATGAAAAGTGGTTCTGAGCCATTACTTTGGTTTCATGCTTTTAATTTAAAAGTTAACGTTGGATGGTTATATGGCTTCTTTATATTATTTATGCTTGTTGCATCATCTAACGCAGTTAACATAACAGATGGTCTAGACGGACTTGCTGGTGGTTTATCTTTTATTGCAACACTTGTAATGGGAATTATAACTTGGTCAACAACTTGGCTTTTAGGGTATCAAGATATAGCTATTTTTTGCTTTATATTAGCAGGTGCTATACTAGGATTTTTAGTTTATAATGCGTATCCTGCAAAAGTGTTTATGGGAGATACCGGATCCCTTGCAATAGGTGGTGTGTTAGCATCGGTTGCAATATTAACAAGACACGAACTTACATTTGCAGTAATAATGGGTGTGTTTGTAATTGAAACATTAAGTGTTATCTTGCAAGTATTTTGGGTTTTAGTACTTAAGAAAAAATTGTTTTTAATGACACCACTTCATCATAACTTCGAAAAATTAGGATGGAAAGAACAAGACATTGTTAAGTTATTTTGGATCGTAGGTTTAATATTAGGAACTTTGGCAGTTGTTTATGGAGCTTGGTTGTAAGCTTCTTTTTCTTTACATTACATTTAAAAATATTTGAAATATTTAGATTTATTTGCTAATATTAATATGCTAAAGATAGGAGGCGTACCTATGAAAGAATTAATATTAAATGAAGATAAATTAAAAGATAAAGAAATAGATGATTACGTAACAAGGGTAAAAGCAATTATAGTAAATGACAAAAAAGAACTTCTTTTAGGTTTTTCATACAATGATTATCAGTTTCCAGGAGGTCACCTAGAAAAAGATGAAGAACCAGTTAAAGGACTTATAAGAGAGCTAAAAGAAGAAACTGGAATGAGTATAGAAAAAGAAGAGTTAGAACCATTTATGATGATTAAACACCTATCTAAAAATTATTTTAACAAAGGTAAAAATAGATGCAACATAATTTTATATTATATTTGTACCACGAATAAAAAGCCAGACTTATCAAAAACAAACTATACTGCATACGAAGAAAAAGGCGACTTTAAATTAGTTTATGTTCCTTTAAAAAAGGCAGAAGAAACGCTAATAGACCAGGCAAATAATTTTCCATCATTTAGACCAATAGCATACGAAATGTTAGGTGTGTTAACAGAGTACATTAAGGAGAACTTGTAGTTCTTTTTTTATTTTCATAAAATAAACTTAAGTAGAAAGGTGATGCCTACTTATGAAAAGAAAACTAGATATTCCACTTATAATTACCGTATTTTTAATATGTATATATGGGATAGTTATGATATATTCTGCATCAAGTGTGTGGGCAGAGTATAAATTTAATGATAAATTTCATTACGTGTTAATGCAAAGTATATTTTTTATAATTGGAATAATCTTGATGATAATAGTAAGTAAAGTGCCATATAAATATTACCTTAAAAAATCAAACATGATTTTACTTATATGTTTTATATTACTTATTCTTGTTTTAATGCCAGGAATCGGAAGTGTAAGAAATGGTTCTAGAAGCTGGTTTGGAGTTGCAGGTCTTGGTATTCAGCCAAGTGAATTTATGAAGCTTGCCCTAATCATTTTTACTAGTAAATACATATATAATAATCCAAAAGACATGAGAAGTGTAAAGAAAGGTGCTTTTCCAATTTTAATAGTTACGATGTTATCTTTCTTTTTAATTATGCTTCAGCCTGACTTTGGAACGGGAACTATTCTTGTAATGACAATTGTTGCAATGCTTTTTATATCAGGCGTAGATTTTTCTTTTTTTATTAAAATTGGAATGCTTGGTATGGTAGGGGTGTGCGTTCTTATTGTAATTGCACCATATAGAATGGAGAGAATAGTATCGTTTTTAAATCCTTGGAGTGACCCTTTAGGAACTGGTTTTCAGGCAATTCAGTCTTTGTATGCGATAGGTCCAGGTGGATTATTTGGAATGGGATTTGGCAATTCCATCCAAAAACATTTTTATCTTCCAGAGCCTCAAACGGATTTTATATTTTCAGTAGTATCAGAAGAACTTGGGATAATTGGAATTATTTCGGTTGCGTTTTTGTTTTTAATAATAATATTAAGAAGTATAAGAATATCGATTAAAGCCCCGGATAATTTTGCAAAGTTTTTAACATTTGGAATTATATTCCAGCTTTCTTTTCAAACCCTTTTAAATTTAGCAGTTGTAGTAGGTCTTGTTCCTGTAACAGGTGTTACACTTCCGTTTTTTTCGTATGGAGGAAGTAGCCTAATTATTACTCTTATATCAGTTGGAATAATACTAAATATATCAAGATATAGAGAAAATTAGAAAAAAATAAAAAAATACTTGACAATAGTCATACAATTAGTGTATAATTAAGTCATCCTAGAGGTACTATGAAGTTATTATTCATCAGGAAGGTGTTCTTTTTAAAGGAACATCTTAATGATGAACGATCAATAATTTTTATAGTCTATCTTAAGTTTGTTAAGGTAGTGAAAATGGCTATGTATGCTAATCTTATTTAACTCTAGGCTTTACAATTGTAAATGAGAAAGAAAACTCATTGAAATAAGATACTACATTAAATACTGATAATATTTAAAAATGAATTTGAGGTTTGCTTAAATTCAGAGTGGTTTTTCATTTCAAAACTAAAAAGACGACAGTTTTATCAGAACTGTTGTTTTTTTTGTTTATAAAAAATTCTTTTTAATCTATTAAACTCATATAATTATGATATAATGAAATAGTAGGTGAAGAATATGAGAGTAATTATATCAGCAGGTGGTACGGGAGGACATATATATCCAGCACTTGCAATTGCAAATAAAATTAAAGAAAGAAATAAAGATGCCGAAATATTATACATTGGTACTAAAAACAGGATGGAAAAAGATATAGTGCCTAAGGCAGGATTTAAATTTATTGGTTTAAAAATAGAAGGTTTAAGAAGAAGCTTAAGCCTTCGTAATATAAAAAGTGCATTCTTGTTTATAAATGCTACGTTTAAATGTAAGAAAATAATAAAGAAATTTAAACCAGACGTTGTAATAGGAGTTGGAGGATATGTTTCAGCACCTGTTATTTATGCTGCTCATAAGCTAGGTGTTAAATGCTGCATTCATGAACAAAACTCATCTTTTGGAATAACTAATAAATTTGCTAGTAAATACGCTGATAAAGTTTTTGTGTCATTTAAAAGTCTAGAAGAAAAAATGAATGATAAAAAGTTTATATATACAGGAAATCCTTGTAGTGAAAATGCTATATCATCTAAAGAGGCAGATAAAAAAGAATTTGGCTTATCAGATAACAAAAAACTTGTTTTAATAGTTATGGGATCTCTTGGTTCAAAGACGATTAATGATAAAATGAAGGGCATGCTAACTCTTTTTAATAATAAAGATTATGAAGTTATGTTTGTAACTGGTAAAAACTATTTTGATGAGTATAAGAAAAATAAGTATACAAAAAACATAAAATTAGTTCCTTATATTGATGGTATGACATCTCTTTTAAAGAAAACTGATTGCCTAGTTTCAAGAGCGGGAGCATCTACTTTAGCAGAAATATCAGCGCTTAACGTACCATCAATTTTAATACCTAGTCCGTATGTTACGGAAAATCATCAATATAAAAATGCTATGGACTTAGTTAATTCTAATGCTGCTCTTATCTTAGAGGAAAAAGACTTAGAAGGCGATACCCTTTTAAGAATGGTAGAAAAAGTTCTTAATGATAAAGTTTATACTAATAGTATAAAAAGAAATTTAAAATCGTTTGAAGTTAAAAACAGTGCATCATTAATATATGATGAGGTAGTAAAGTTAGTTGGTGATAAAAAATGAAAGATTTAATTACGTTTATAAAGAAAAATAGTATTGGTACATATAAAGAAGACGTTAAATTAGAGAAAAACACTACCTATAAAGTAGGTGGGGTAGCAAGTCTTTTTGTGTATCCTAAAAACACTGATAAATTAATTATTCTTTTAGATAAATTAAATAAAGAAGGAATAAAACACAAAGTATTAGGTTTTGGTTCTAACGTTATCTTTAGCGATAAAAGGTATGATGGTGTTATAATAAAACTAGATAATTTTAATGACGTTAAAATAAAAGATACTATAATTGTTGCGGGAGCTGGCGTAAGTCTTGTAAAACTATCTTATAAAGCACAAAAAGAAGGACTTACAGGTCTTGAGTTTGCATCAGGTATACCAGGAAGCGTAGGTGGTGCAGTATTTATGAATGCTGGAGCCTATAAATCAGACATGGGATACATAGTGTCAGAAATAAAAGTTTTAACGCCAGAACTTAAAGTTAAAACATTATATAATAAAGATTTAAATTACAAATATAGATCATCATTCTTACAACAAAATCCAAACTACATATGCTTAGAAGCTACGCTTGTTTTAAGGCATGGAGATAAAAAAGAAATTAAAGATTTAATGGAAAGAAGAAGACAAAAAAGACTACTTACTCAGCCTCTTTCTTTTCCATCAGCAGGCTCAGTATTTAGAAATCCAGAAGGAGATTTTGCAGGAAGATTAGTTGAAGATTGTGGTCTTAAAGGTTTTTCTATTGGAGGCGCTATGGTAAGTGATAAGCACGCTAATTTTATAGTAAATAAAAAAGATGCAACAGCATCAGACGTTAAAAATTTAATATATTACGTACATGATAAAGTAAAAGATGAAACAGGTGTAGATTTAAAAATAGAACAAGAATTTGTAAACTGGGAGTAAATTATGAAAAAGACGAAGAAGAAAAAAAGAAGGTTAAGAGTTGGTAGATTAATTTTATTGCTTTTAATTATTGGAGCAATTTCTTTTTCGTGTTATAAATTTATAGATGTTCCAATAAGAAGTATAGAAGTTACTGGAAACGAAATATTATCAGACTCTGAAATAATAAAGGCAGCATCTTTAGATAAGGATCCATCATTTTTTAGTGTTATAAGCATGCTTGTTAAAAATAAATTAAAGGAAAATCCATATATAAAAGATGCTAAGGTATCAAAGGGCTTCTTATCCGTTAAAATAAAAGTAAAGGAAAATAAAGTTTTGTACATAAAAAAAGATACTGGTGAAAAGGTTATGATAGATTCGGTAAGTAAAGATGAAAAGGAAGTGTGTGCACCATTTTTAGCAAACGAAGTTCCAGCTAAAAAACAATCTAGATTTATAAGGGCAATGAATAAGTTAAATAAAAGTATTATTTGTCAGATGTCTGAAATAAAATATGATCCTAACGATATAGATAGTGATAGATATTATGTTTATATGAATGATGGTAATAGTGTTTATTTAACGGTTAATAAGTTTAATAAATTAAATAAATATAATACGATACTTGAAAACATAGGAAAACAAAATGGAACGTTATACTTAGATTACGGAGATTACTTTGAGGTAAAGTAGTCTTCTTTTCTTTACATAGAAAAAATTGTATGATAATATTTAATTAAGATAAGGAGTATATGATGAGAAAAAAGTCTAATAATAAAACATTAATAGTAGTTATAATTCTAATTATTTTATTTATTACGATTATATATTTATTTTCACTTTATAATAGTAATTCTAATGTTAAAAAGAGCGTTAAGAAAAAAACTTCTGAATTAAAAAAACAAGATGATTGGTATGTTCCAAGCGGTGAGGCATCTAAAATAGAAATATATAAAAGTGATGCTAATAACTACCCGGTATTTATTAAAGATGATAAAGATACGTCTTATAAAACAAATACTTTATACAAGATGATGGAAACTTATAGATGTGATGTTTCATCTTGTAAAACGTATGGATATAACGATTACAAAAATGAAGTTATAATAAAAGATGATGGATACCTTATATATAATTACGAAACTAACAGGGCATTAAAACTTAGTATGCCTGATGCAGAATATAACACGATAGATTTTATGTCATACGAAAATAAAGATTATGGTCTTTCAGTATCAAACATAAACGGAATGTACGCTTTTTATTCTTTAAAAAGCAATTCTTTTAAGACTGATTTTAAGTATACTAACATATTTACATCAAATTCATCTTCTTTAATTGATAACTGTTTTATCGCCGCAAAAGAAAGTGAAGGAAAAACTTACGTAGTAAACTATAATACTGGTAAAGAAATAAAAGAAAGCGAAGCTTATTTAGGCTCGTTTGGTAATGGAAAAGAAATATATTATTTTGAAGATTATGGTGATATTGAAAGAAATGCCATAATTTATGATAGAGATTTTAATAAGGTATTAGATGGTTCGTATGATTTGTTTTCATCTACTAAATCTGGTAATTTAGTTGTTAGAAATAGTGATGAATCATTTAGCATTTATACAAAAGAAGGAAAACTTGTCAAAAAAAGCAAGAACTATAAAAAAGTTTTACTTATCTTAAATGATTATGTAATTATAAAAGATACGGATGACTATTTAAAAATAGTTAATACTGACGGAAGCTTACTAGCTAAATATGCTAAATTACAAGATAATTCATATTTAGATATGTCTTTAAGTGGATTTTACAAGTCAGGTGAAACTTTGATATACCTATTCGTAAATAAAGATGATGGTATAATAAGATATTCATATAATATTAAAACTAAAGAAACTAAGGCAAAAGAGTATTCATCTATTAATTAAAAGGATTATTATACTTAAGTAATTCTTTTAATTTTGGCTTTTAAAAAGTTAGTTTATATAGTATAATACTTTTATATGGTAGAGTTTAAAAGGGAGTATGAAGCCTATGAAAAAAATATACACATGTATTGATATTGGAACCGATACAATAAGAATATTAGTTAGTGAATATTATGACAAGAAATTTAGAACTCTTGCGGTATCATCAGTTAGATCTAAAGGAATAAAAAGGGGCGTTATAGTAGATGAATCGCTTGTTTTAGAAAGATTGAAATTAGCACTAGATGATATTTCATCAAGAATTAATATACCTATTAAAAAAGCTGTTATAACAATACCAGCTTATAATGCAGAATGTACGTTAGTACATGGTAACGTACCAATTGTAAATGAAGAAAAAATGGTTACTGAAAAAGATATATTAAGAGTTCAAAATTCAGTTGTTAATGACATACTACCTAACATGGAATTAGTTTCCGTAACTCCTATTGACTTTACTATTTATGAAAATGGTTCAGAAATAGAAACGTTAAAAGATCCTAAAAACAAGATTTGCGATAGGCTTGGAATAAGGGCGATGATGGTTTGTGTTCCAAAGACTTCTGTTGTATCTTTTGCTAAAGTAGTAGAAAAATCAGGTGTAGAGGTAGTTGACCTTGTTTTATCTCCGATTGCAGACTTTGAAGAAGTTAAAACAGAAGAATTAGAAAGCGGCATGACAGCGATTATAAACATAGGAAAAACGATTACTACTGTATCTATGTTTAACAAGGGAATAATTACCAATACTTCGGTCTTAAAAATAGGAAGTAAAATAATAGATGATGATATATCATACATTTATTACACTACTAAAAAAGCTGCTAGAAAAGCAAAGGAAAACTTTGGTATAGCACATCCAAGGTACGCAAATAAAAACGAGACTTATGAAGTTAGAGACGTTAATGGAAAATTAGTTAGGATTAACCAGTATGAACTTTCAAAAGTTATTAATAAACGTTTGGTAGAGATATTAAATGTTGCTAAAAATGAATTAAAGGTATTAACAAATAAGCAAATTCGTTATATAATGGTATTAGGTGGTATAACAGATATGCCAGGATTAAACTTTGTTTTAGAGGATGTTTTTGGAAATAATGCCAAAACTTACACGATAAATACCTTAGGAATTAGAAAAGCAAGGTTTATTACTATATCAGGTGCGATTAAGCACTTCGTTAAAAAGATAAAATTAAGGGGAAAAGAATATTCAATGTTTAGTAGTTATGATGAGGATGGCTTAGTTCATAGTAAGACTAGAATAGGAAGAAGCGATTCGGTATTTGGAAGATTTTTCAGCTACTTTTTTGACAATTAAGGAGGAAATAAGATGTTTGGTTTACCAGTAGATCAATTAGCAAAAATTAAGGTTATCGGTGTCGGTGGTGGCGGCGGTAACGCAGTTAACAGAATGATAGAATGTGGTGTTAGAGGAGTAGAATTCATAGTTGCTAACACTGACTTACAAGTATTAAATTGTTCAAAGGCAGAAACTAAGATTCAAATTGGATCAAAGATTTCAGCAGGACTTGGAGCAGGTGGAAGACCTGAGGTTGGAAGAGAAGCTGCCGTTGAATCTAAAAAAGAAATAGAAGAAGCTTTAAAAGGCGCTGACATGGTGTTCGTAACATGCGGAATGGGTGGCGGAACTGGTACTGGTGCAGCTCCTGTTATTGCTGAAATAGCTCAAGGACTTGGAGCTTTAACGGTTGCAATAGTAACTAAACCATTTAGCTTTGAAGGTAAAAGAAGAATGGCACAAGCTATTGAAGGCCTTTCAGAATTAAAAGCTAACGTAGATACTTTAATCGTTATTCCAAACGATAGATTAAGAGAAATAATAGATAAATCAACACCAATGGTTGAGGCTTTCCATGAAGTTGATAACGTATTACATAGAGGTGTTCAATCAATATCTGACTTAATTGCTGTAACAGGTTTAATCAACCTAGACTTTGCAGACGTTAAGGCCGTAATGGAAAAAAGTGGTAACGCACTTATCGGAATTGGTATGGGTACAGGTGAAAACAGGGCAGTTGAAGCAGCTCGTCAAGCAGTATCTAGTCCACTTCTTGAAACAGATATTTCTGGAGCAACCGATGCAATTATCAATATTACAGGTGGAGCTAACTTAACTTTATTTGAGGCTGAAGATGCAGCAGAAGTTGTAAGATCAACATCAAATAATGATATCAACACAATCTTTGGTGCGGTAATTAATGAAAACTTAAATGACGAAGTAATAGTAACTGTTATTGCAACAGGATTTGAAAAAGGAGAACAAAAAGCAAAAGAAGAAGCCGCTAAACAAGCTCCTGTTCAAACTCCAAATATGCAGCAGAGAGTAAGTAACATCATTCAAGATGATGATGACGATGATGATATTCCAAATTTCTTAAAAAATAGAAGAAGTTTCTAAAGAGTGCTTTTAGTTAGCATTCTTTTTTAATTTATAACCATAATTAGACACTTTAATTAGTGTCTTTTTTGTATACTTAAAGTGTGGTGATTAAAATGAAGATATACGTAGATTTAGTTTTGTTTTTAAACTTCTTTTTTGACTTTTTGCTGCTTCTTGCAACATCCCTTATTTTAAGAAGATATGTTAAGATAAAAAAAATATTTTTAGGAGCACTAATAGGCTCTTTAAGCATATTTTTACTATTTGTTAGTATTAATTCCTTTACGTTGTTTTTAATAAAAATACTTATTTCTATTTTGATGATCTTAACTTGCTTTGGATATAAAACAATAAAATATACTTTAAAAAACATATCATATCTTTATTTACTTAGCATAGTATTAGGAGGTGCTTTATATTTTATAAATTCATCATTTTCATATAAAAATTATGGCTTTATTTTCTTTAATAATGGATTTAGTGTTAACATTATTATAATCATTTTATTTGCTCCCGTAATAATTTTTTTATACGTTAAAAAAGTGCGTGAAGAAAAAGAAGTGTTATCTAAGTATTATTCTGTTTCTATTACGTTTTTAAATAACAAAACAAAGACATTTACTGCGTTTTTGGATACTGGAAATAACTTATATGATCCGTATAAGAAAAGACCAGTTATATTAATTAGTAAAAGTGCACTTTCTGGGTATAATCCTAGATGTATATTAGTACCATGTCTTACCGTTAATAAAGAAAGCTTAATAAAATGTTTTAAAATAAAGAAATTAATCGTAAATGGTAATTTAATAGAAGATGAGTGTTTAGTTGGTATAAGTGACAATAATTTTAATTTTGGTGATGTAGACTTATTACTGCATAATAAAATTGTAAAGGAGAGATAAATTATGAAGAAATTATTATGTTTATTAAAAAGCTTATTTAAAAGGGTAGGACAGGTATTTTTTGTTGGCGCGAAAGATGTACTTCCAGAGCCTCTTTCTAAGGAAGAAGAATTAAAGTATCTAAAAGAGATGGAAGAAGGTAGTGTGGAGGCTAAAAACAAACTTATAGAGCATAATTTAAGATTAGTCGTTTATTTATCTAAAAAGTATGAAAATACTAAAATTGATTTAGAAGATTTAGTAAGTATTGGAACCATAGGATTAATAAAGGGAATAAATACTTATAAGATAGGTAAAAATATAAAACTTGCAACTTATGCATCAAGGTGTATTGATAATGAGATATTAATGTACCTAAGAAAGAATAAAAAAAGGAACGCTGATGTATCTTTAGAAGAATCACTATCATTTGATGCTGAAGGAAATGAACTTCATTTAGAAGATATTTTAGGAACGGATCCTGATTTAGTAACTAAAGAACTTGAGGATAATGATCTTAAAATGACCCTTTTTAAAGAAATAGAAAAACTTCCTTCAAGGGATAAAGAGATTATGAAATTAAGATATGGTCTTTTTGGTTCAAAAGAAATAACTCAAAAAGAACTTGCAGAAAAGCTTAATATATCACAAAGTTATATATCAAGAATAGAAAAAAAGGTTATAAAGAAAATAAAGGAAACTATAAAAATATAGTTTTTTTTGTTATAATGTAATGGGTGATTACTTATGAATGAGGTATTTAAAATAATTGATGAGTATAAGGAAAAATTAGAAATTTTAATTAAAGATTTAAATAAAGAAATTAGAGAATACAAAGATGTTTATTTTGCTCTAAAACCAAAAGGAAAAGCTTTTAAGGAAGAAAACGTACTTAATTTGATGGAAAAACCTCTATTGGGCGAAAAACTAACTAGCATGGTTATAAAAACCGACGTTGATGAAATACTGAAAATGCTTATTGATAAAAAAGAGCTTGATACGTATAACAAAGAAACCGAAAGTGCTTTAAAAAGATATGGTTTATCAAAAGAAATTATTTATAGTGATAGTTTTATTAATAGGACAAAAGGGCGTCTTCACGATGAATTACTTGAAATGAAGCAAAGAGAAGAAGAGTTATTTAATCAAAATCAAAAGATAGTTATGTTTATTTGTGATGTTGCAATTAACATGTTTGAAGATTTAGAAAAGAAGAAAGAATATTATAAAAGTATTTTAAAAGGTCTTACTTATGCTAAGGAAAACATAAAAAAGGAAGAACCAATTAACAATATGGCTTCTAATTCACTTGAATATGTTCTAAATGATTTAGAAGAAAATAAAAAAATCAAATTAGTATCTTTTATCCAAAAATATAATAAAAGTGTTGAAGAAAAAAGAAAAAATCTTGCTTTAAAAAAGACTGAAACTAATGATAATACTACTAAAGAAACCAAAATAATTACTTTTACAGATTATAATGCTTCTGAAGATGAAAAAGAAAAAGTAACTCCTGTTATGGTAGTAGCTAAAAATTATTTGGATTCTATAGAAAAACTTGATGAAGCATCTTTAAATGAATTTTTAGATTATATAAGTATAAAAAATAATTTTATATCAATAATAAGTTATATGATAAGTTTTTCAAATGATGATAGCATAAGAAAGTATTTAGAAAAGTATTTAGAAAACATCATTAATTCTAATGTGGAAGAAAAAGAAAGTGCTGAAGAAGATAATAGGATATTGTATTACGGATTTACGGCAAGTAAAAAGTATCTTCTAAAAGACATTGATAATATATCAGAAGCTTATTATAAAGATATATTAAAAGCGATTAATAGACTTAAAAGATGTAACTGGACTGGTAAAAGAAACTTAACTTCGTCAAATAAAACATTTGAAATGAGACAAAATGATATAAGAGTAACCGTAAAAAAATTAAACCATAATACTTATGTTATATTAGGAATATATTGTAAAAAGATGAATAGAGATAGGCTTTTAGTTAAAGATACTTTAAGAAGAAGTAATAATTTGGATATTTATTTAAATAACGATAAAATAAATTATTTATGGGATTCTTATTATAAATTAAATGAAGGGTTAGAAAGCAATATAATAGAAAAATTAAATTGTAAAAATAACATAAAATAAGTTGTTAAAAAACTTAATTAATGTTATGATTTTAGTAGAGGTTATGATATGAAGAATAAAAGGGAAGATAAAATAGAGTTTGAACCATTTCCTGGTAAGAGGAAAAAACAAAAGCATTTAAAAAAAATTATATTATTCATAGTTATTGTTATTATTTTAGTTGCACTTTATGTGTCATCTAGTATATTTAATAAAATAGTTTTATATGGAAGTGTAAGTGCAGATTACAAAAAAGTTAATGATTTTAAATCTAATTATGCTTATGTTTCTAAAGAAAATAGAGAAGATATATTAAAAAAAATTGGTTTTACTAGCGTTATGTCAAGAAAAAAACAATTAAAAGATAGGGTATATGATGCAACATATGCTTATAATAAAATAGAGGAATATGATGGGAAACTAGATGAAATAACAATTATTTATGATGATGAAAATAAGGTTAAATTTGTAGAATTGAATTTAATTTATTTGAAAAATGATTTTAGTATTTCACAGGTAGCCGCTGATTGTAATGCGGTATTAAAAAATTATGTTAATGTAACAACTCCAAAAAACGCAATTGCAGAAGCTAAAAATAATGATTTTTATTATTATAATGATTCAAAATCAAATATTAAAGTATCTTATCTATTAGCTAATACTGATAAAAAATATTATACTTTAAAAGTAATTGTTGGTTTATAAAAAGCTCTTATTATGGGCTTTTTTTTATTAAATAGCATAAACTATATTAGGTGATTATCATAAAAGAAGAATTTAAAGCGTTTGTTAGAACAAAACCAGAATTAGTAAGCTATGTATCTAGTGGAGAAATGACTTGGCAAAAATTTTATGAGATATGGAATCTATATGGTAATGATGAAAAAGTATGGGAAAAATACAAAGAAAAAAACATAAACGAAAGTAAAAAAACTAGTGATTCCTTTACTTTTTCATCATTAATGGATTCGATAAAAAAAGTAGATATGAATTCTGTTCAAAAAGGGATTAATAGTATGCAAAAAGCAATAGAACTTTTACAAGGGTTAACAATAGGTAAGGAATCAAATACTACTAATAATTATGAACCAAGACAAATTTTTAAGAAGTTTGAAGACTAATGGATACTAAAATAAAGATAATAATAGACTCTAATCCTGATTATAAAAGATATTTAAGGACTAATTCATATTGGTATAAAATATTAAATAGAAACCCTTTTTTGATAGATGATTTCATAAGAGAAGTAAAAGAAAAATACAAATTAAGGACAACTGATAAAATAAATGATATAATGGATAAGATAGATATGGTTAGTAAGTTTATTAATGTGTTGAGGTGATATTATGGTAGATAAGGCTTTTTTAATAACTGATATGATAGATGAATCTAGTGTTAAACATAGATTGGATGAAATAAAAGAAAAAATAAAAAATGATTCTAATGCTAAAATTTTAATAGATAAGTTTAACTATGCTAAAGAAAACTATGAAAAATATAATCTAAAAGAAGAATTCATAAAAGCCAAGGAAGATATGCTTAAAAATGAGTTAATAAAAGAATATGTTATTATTCAAAATAAAGTAAATATGCTTACTTTACAAATAAACAATAGAATAGGTAAAATAACTAAAAAACATTACTAAAATGATGTTTTTTTTCTTTTGTTTATTGTATACTTTAATTGGTGAAGAAAAATGAAGATAATTAGTGGTAAATATAAGGGAAGAATATTAAAGGGATATATGATAGATGGAACAAGACCCACAATGGATAGGGTAAAAGAATCTGTTTTTGCAATGATTCAAGATTATATTAAGGACTCTATATTTTTAGATTTATATTCTGGCTCTGGAAACATTGGTATAGAAGCTATCTCTAATGGCTCTAAAAAAGCTTATTTAGTAGATAATAATATGGTTGCTATAAAAACCATTAAAGAAAATATAAATATGCTTAAAATTGATAATATAGATGTTATAAAAGAAGATGCAGTAAAACAATTAAATAACTTTATAAATACTGGTATAAAGTTTGATATCATATTTTTAGATCCACCATATCATACAAATGAACTAGATAAATCACTTACCATAATAAATGATAATTTATGCTTGTTAGGTGAGGATTCAATAATAGTATGTGAAACAGAAATAAAAATAGATTATCAAAAATATGATAATCTTATGATTTATAAAACCAGAAAGTATAGTTCTAAAGAAGTTACAATTTTAAAAATAAAGTAAAAGAGACTATTTGTTAGTCTCTTATTTTTTAGATGTGTTGGAAGATGGTATAGTAGTAATTGAACACGTTTCTTCTGTTCCATCAACACCAACGCTTACAGATAAAGTATCTGTACCAGTTACCGTATATTTACTAGGTACTGTAACTTTACTTAAATCCATATTTGCAAATTTTCCTTTACCTTTTAATTGAATGCAAGTATCTTTAACTTTTAATTCATAATCAGCACTTGATAAATCAACTTCATTTTCTAGTGATTCTTGATCTAATTTATTTTCTTGTGCCCATACCATTTTTGCTGATTTTACTACAGTTTGCATTGATTCAACGAATGTGTTAGCTCTACTTTTCTTAATTGTATTATTTACTTGTTGAGTTGCAATAACCATTATGATTGCAAGTACTACGATAACCGCAAGTAATTCGATTAACGTAAAACCTTTTTTGTTTGTTAATATCTTTTTCATTTTTTCCTTCCTTTTCTTTTTATTCTTTCATAGTAATTAGTTTTAATCCTTAAGTTTATTACTTAATTAAATTATGAATAATATCCTTAATTTTTTCTACTTACTATTATCAGTTAAATGATAGCATTATTAAAGTTGATTGTCAATATGTTATGGCAAATTCCAAAATCATATTTTATTAGTCTTTACATTATTTATATATTATATTTTGGGTTAATATATCTATACATTCTAATTTATCTTGATTACTTGGATGAACATATAAATTAAGAGTTAAAGAAATATTAGAGTGTCCTAATAATTCACTTACTGTCTTATAATCTATTTTAAGAGATATTAAATTACTTGCAAAAGTATGTCTTAATGCATGATATTAAAATGTCTAAGATTTAATGATTTAAGTATTTTTGCAAAGTAATTCCTATATGTTCTAGGTTCTATATATTGCGCATTACCCGATAGTACAAAAACATTATTATTTTTTCTTAAATTAATTAATTTTTCATACATAAAATCATTTATCGGAATATCTCTATTTGATTTTATTGTTTTTGGATTTGTTATTACTACCTTAGATAATATAGTGTTATTTTCCTTTATATAAATTCTTTGAATAGTTTTTGTAATATGTATTATCTTATTTTCTAAGTCTATATTTTCCCATTTCAATACACATACTTCTCCAATTCTAAGTCCACATAGTAAAGATAGTAAAATTCCAACATTTTTATCACTAATATTCTTAATTATATACTCCATTAATATATGTTGCTCATTTTTAGAAAGTACATTCATTGTTTTTATATTTTTTTCTTTATGATAAACTAATTTCAAACTAAAACTTTTAATTTTATTTTCTTCAAATACTTTTCTTAAACTGCTTTTAATAACCATAATTATATTTTTTATAGTTTTATTAGATAAACTTTTTTTCATGTAAATTTAAAATCAGATCTTGAAACACCTTTTTGTTTAATTTTTCAACATAAGGAATTATATAGTTATATACAATATAAGAATAATTTGCATATGTAGATTCTTTAACATATGATTTTTTTCATTAAGCCATTTTATAACATGCTTTTTGTATGTATTATTTATTATCATTATTTTTCCTCCCCAAAAGCACATTATATATGATTTAAGTAATAAACTTAAGGATTAAAACTAATTACTATGAAAGAATAAAAAGAAAAGGAAGGAAAAAATGAAAAAGATATTAACAAACAAAAAAGGTTTTACGTTAATCGAATTACTTGCGGTTATCGTAGTACTTGCAATCATAATGGTTATTGCAACTCAACAAGTAAATAATACAATTAAGAAAAGTAGAGCTAACACCTATGCAGATACGGTAATGTCTATAAAAAAGGGACTACAAACAGTATGTGCAACAGATGCAACAATAACTTCAGATGGAATTACATCAGCACTTGATTTTTCAGATGTAACTTTAACTGGAACAGCTGGTAGTACAACAATAACGGTGCAACCAAGTACAGATAGTAAGTATAATAATATGGATAGTAGTACACTAAATAGTGCTTTAAAAAATAAACAAAATATTACTCATACTGATAATAGCACAACAGTTACAATAACTACTGATTGTGAAATAAGTGGAAATGTTACTTTAGCAAAATAGAACCTGTTAATGGTTCTTTTTTCTTTGTACTTTATTTAATTCATGATATAATTAAACTAGGTGAGGATAAATGAAAAATAAAAAGGGTTTTACATTAATAGAGTTATTGGCAGTAATAGTTATTCTTGCAATAATAATGGTAATTGCAACAATGCAAGTTAATAAAACAATAAAAAAGGCAAGACAAGACGCTTATGAGCTTACTGCGAAGGAATTAATTAAACAAATAAAAGGTAAAATAGCTTTAGGTGAAGAATATAGGTGCTTTAATGGAGATGGAGAATATGAAGTGACAGGGTATAGTAAATCTTTAACGTCACTTTTTAGTAATAATTATCAAAACATTTGTAGCGGCGGAACCAAAGGAGAACCTTGTAAAAGGGATTTTGGTACAAATACTTGCCAAAAATTATATAATTTATCTGATGATTATAGGATGATGGTATATTATCAGCCTTGTACTAAAGGGGTTTATATGTTTTTAGATGCGAGTGCAAGTAGTAGTAAACTAAAGGGAATTACAAAAACTCATAATGAAACTCTTATTGAATATTTGCATCAAGAAGATACTAGTGTAGCGTTATACTCAAATGATTATAAGATAACGGTAACTGAGGAGAAGAAGAGAGGGTATAAGATAGGGTATAATTTTATAAAAAAGAAAAATAGTAATAGTAAATGTATAAATGATTATTCCTATGAGTGTCAACTAAATTTAAGTAGTGCTCAAGCAGATGAAAAAAATAATAAGCTAAAAGAATCGGGTATTAATAAAATCGTTGAAGAGCTTGATAGCAAGAATTATATAGGGATAGAAAATGCTTGTAAACTTTTATATGGTAATTAAAAGGAGGTGATTTATTTGCTATTAATAGGATCACACGTATCATTTAAAAGTAATACGCAACTTTTGGGTAGTACAAAAGAAGCATTAAGTTACGGGGAAAACGCATTTATGTTTTATACGGGAGCTCCTCAAAATACTAAAAGAAGTAAGATTGATGATAATTTAACAAATGAGGCTTTAAAGCTTGTGAAAGAAAGTAACATAGATATAAAAAACGTTATTGTTCATGCCCCATACATTATTAATTTAGCTAATGATGAAAATAAGGAAAAGTATTTATTTGCAATTAATTTTTTGAAAGATGAAATAAAAAGAGTAGAAAAATTTGGTGTTAAAAAAATAGTACTTCATCCAGGCAGTTATACTTCTCTTGATATAGATAGAGGAATAAAATGCATTATAAACGCTTTAAACGAGGTTTTAAAGGATGAGTCTAATGTTTCAATATTACTTGAGACAATGGCAGGTAAAGGTACTGAGATAGGTTTTAAATTAGAGCATTTAAAAAGAATAATTGATGGTGTAAATAATAGTCAGAGATTAATGGTATGTTTAGATACTTGTCATTTAAATGACGCTGGTTATGATATGAGTGATTTTGATGAGTTTTTAGATGGGCTTGATAATATAATTGGAATAGAAAAGGTAGGATGCATTCACATAAATGATTCTAAAAATATATTATCTTCCAATAAGGATAGGCATGAAAATATAGGGTATGGTACGATTGGCTTTGAAAACTTAATTAACATTATATATAACGAAAGATTAAAAGATGTTCCTAAGATATTAGAAACCCCTTTTATAAAAGATAGATTATACCCTCCATATAAATTTGAAATAGATGAAATAAAAAATAAAAAGTTTAATAGCAATTTATATGAAGATATTATTAATTATTATGAAAAAAAGTAATAGACTTATATTATTTTGTCTATTACTTTTATTATTTCTTCTAATGCTTTTTTATAATTGAATTTATTATATTCGTTGTTATTAAGACTATCTGATACTACTTTTATAGAGTAGTATTTTTTAAATGGAAAATTAACTATAGCATTTAATTCCATATCAAATATAGCATCTTCTTTTATATTTGTTTCAAGTACAAAGCCATCTGACGTGTAGCATGTAACATTTTTTATACCATCTACCTTTTCTAAGTTAAAGGGTGAGTTTAAAGCATGGTATAAAGGGTCTCCAAAAGGCGTAAGATTAAAGTGGTAACCAAAGCTTTTTGTTGCCATAACAACTTCTCCAACTTTTAAGTTGTTAGATCCTACCATACCAATATTTATTGCAATATAGTCTTTATAATTAATGTTATATTTACAATTTAAGTTAACAAGAGCGCTTGTAACTCCATTTCTAGATACATCTGTTATAACAAGTTCTAAATTATCTCTTTTATAATAATTATCATCTATTTTATTTAGTTTGTAGTGTTCTATTATGTCACTAGCTTCTTTTTTCATTGCAATAATAAATAAGTATTTCATAACGTACTCCTTTGCTTTAAATAATTATAACACAGTTTATTAAAAATTCTTGCACGAAAGCTAAAAAGATAGTATAATTTACCTTGCAAGAGGTGATTTTATGATAATTGACTTAACTAAGTTAATATATGGTAATTTATATAAACTTCCTGTTAAAGGGGAGGTTATAGTACCTATTGAAATGCTTAAAAATACGGATATTAGAAGAATATCACCTGTTAAGGTAGAAGGTTATATTTTTAATAATGAAGAAGATTTTGAACTTAATATAACCATTAAAGGAACAATGATACTTCCTTGTGCTAGAACGTTAAAAGACGTAGAATATCCATTTAGTAGCGAAATAGATGAGATAATTGGTGAAAATGATGACAATTCATTAGAAATTAATCAAAATAGACTTGATATTTTTCCAATTGTATGGCAAAATATATTAGTGGATGTTCCTTTAAGAGTTCTTGCGCCTGACGCAAGTGATGAACCAGCAAGTGGTGATGGCTGGCGTCTTATTACGGAAGATACCAATGAGGAAGTAATTGATCCAAGACTCGCAAAGTTAAAAGATTATATCAAAGAGTAAGGAAGGAGTGAGAATATGTTAAAGTTGGATATCCAATTATTTGCAGTTCCATTCAGAAAAGTTAGTAAGACAAGAAAAAGAATGCGTCGTACTCACTATAAAATTGAAGCTAACGGAACAGTAAAATGTCCTAAATGTGGAGAAATGATTAGACCACATAGAGTTTGCCCAGAATGTGGCAACTATAAAGGAAAAGAAGTTGTTAAGAAAGAAGAAGCTTAAAGTTAAGCTTTTTTTTAATCTAAAATAAAAAGGTGCGTGAGTTTTTTGGAAGAGATAAAATTTAAATTATTGATAAAAAATAATAATTTTGTTGTTTATGATATATATTTGAAGTGCAGAAAGTATTATGTTGGAAAAGTATATTTTATAAAAGTAAATAATGAGGTAATAGTAAAATATAATTTTAAGAATACAGAATTTGATAGTATGATAGGAATGATTATGTTAAATGATATATTAAATATTGGATTAAGAGAATTTAAAGATGTTAATATATCTAAAATTAATACGAAAAAAGAAGGATACATAGATTGTTATATTAATTCTTTTAATGTATCAAAAATTAATGATAAAAATGGAGTAAGTTATACTTTAAAAAGATAAGTAAAACACTTCATTTTTTTCTTATATTTGATATAATTATAAAGGATAGGATGTATGTATTTATGAATGATAAAAAACTAAATAAGCTAATAAAAATAATTATAGGACTTGTAATATTAATTGTTGTTACAATTCAAGGTAATTTATTTGATAACGTATCTAATGCTACCGCTTCTATAAATGATAGTACTAAAAGTGATAAGATAGATGCAAAAGTAAAGGAAAATTTCTCTGTTTCATTTATTGATGTTGGACAAGCTGATTCAGTATTAATTAGAAATGGTAATTATAATATGCTTATAGATGCTGGTAATAATGAAGATGGAGAAAAATTAGTTAATTACTTTAAAAGTCTTGGAATAGAAGAGTTTACATACGTTTTTGCAACTCATCCTCATGAAGATCATATAGGTGGTATGGATGATATAATAAATAATTTTAAAATAGATAATTATTATATGTCTAATAAATTATCTACCACTAAAACGTTTATGGATGTGTTAGATGCACTTGATGGACGTAACTTAAAATATACGGTTCCAAATAAAGGAGATACGCTTAAACTTGGTGATGCTAATATAAAAGTAATATATCCTGGAGACGATAAAAGTAATATTAATGATTCTTCAATAGTTTTAAAAATAACTTATGGTAAAAATTCATTTTTACTAACGGGGGATGCAACTAGTAACGTTGAAAGAAAAATATATAATGAAGATATCAAAAGTGATGTCCTAAAAGTAGCTCATCATGGTTCTTCTTATAGTTCAACTGATGTGTTTTTAGATAGAGTAAAGCCTTATTATGCAGTTATTTCGGTTGGAAAGAATAACATATATAATCATCCGTCTAATAAAACTTTAGAAAAGCTAAATAAAAGGAATATTAAGGTTTATAGAACTGATTTAGATGGAACTATAGTATTTATCTCAGATGGTGAAAATTTAAGCGTAAAAGCTTTAAAAACTGATACTAATGGGTAGGTGATTTTATGAAATATGCGGTAGATAAAGTAGAAGATGATATTGTTTTGCTTGAAAATATCATAAATGGTGAAAAAAAAGAAATTAAAAAAGAATGTTTTTCATTTCCTTTAAAAGAAACTGATATTATTTTATTTGAAAATGATATTTATAAGAAAGATAATAAAGAAAAAAATGAAAGAATTAAAATGATAAAAGCTAAAATGGAGGCTTTAAGAAAGAAGGAATAAATATGAAATTAATGTTAATCGGTGGTGGCGATATAGGAAAAAGTGGCACTAAATATGAAATAGGCGCGATAGATAAAAGAATTGTTAAGTTGTGCGGTAAGGAAAAACCTAACTTTTTATTTATTGGTTTTGCAAGTAATTTTGCAGATTCATACTATAAGTTAATTAAAGACATTTATAAAAACTTAGGATGCGAAACTGGCAAGATATCTAATAAAACGCTAACACATATAGAGGTTGTTGAAGAAAAAATAAGAAAAGCAGACATAATATATATAGGTGGCGGAGATACCGTTAAATTAGTTAACATATTAAAAGAAAATGGTATTGATAAAATGCTTAGAGAAAAACTTGATACAAATTCTGTTTTAGCAGGTATTTCAGCAGGAGCAATCGCGTATTTAAAAAGTGGTTTATCAGATGCTGAAATAATTAATAATATATCTAATAATTATGTTGAAATTGATGGACTAGGTTTTATTGATTATATGTTTGTACCTCATTTTTCTAGTGATCCTAAAAAGAAGGAAGATTTAAAAAAAGTATTAGAAAAAAATAAAGATAAACTTGCATTATGCGTAGATAATTGTGCAGCGATAGAATTTACTGATCAATCTATAAGCGTAATAAAAAGTAGCAAAAAAGCTAAAGCTTATAAGGCTTATTATAAAGATAGACTTTACTTAGAAGAAATTAATTAAATCCTTAAATTTAAGGATTTTTTTAAATGTCGTAATTTGTCGAGCGATTTATAAAAAAGTACAAAAAAGAAAAAATGTTAAGAAAAAACATATCAAAAATAAGTGTTCTGCTAAGACAAAATTGTTTTTCTGCATACTTTTTGATGCAGAAAACTAATTTGTAATAAATATCCTTTTAGGCTATAGTAAGGCCTTGGGAGGTGATATAATAAATAAATTAGAAGAAGGAAAAGTAATACCAATGACATATGATTATGTCTTTAAAAGTGTTTTAAGTGAAAATAAAGAATATCTAGCAAGAATACTAAGTAATATACTAAATATAGATAAAGATTATATTCTAGATAACTTGGTGTATAAAAATACTGAGCATACTAAACTATCAAAAAAAGACAAAAGAAAAATATCAGATTTAATAGTAGAAGTAGAAAATATGAAAATAAATCTAGAAATGAATAAGGGATATTATAAGTCATTAACACATAAAAATAATATGTATATTTATAGATTGATATTAGGAAGTATAAAAGAAAAAGAAGAATACATAGATTATGATAAAATGATAATTCAAGTAAACTTTGATGTTAAATGGAAGTTTAGAGATAAACTAATTACAAAGTTTGAAATGATAGAAAAAGAAACAGGTAAGAAAAGATGTGATTACATAGAAAGTAATGATCCAATAATATATCACGTAAATCTTTCAAAAATAAAAGATATGTATTATAATAAAGATAAGTTAAATACATTTGAAAGGGAACTTGCTTTAATGATATTAGATAATAAAAAAGAATTAAAGGAAGTATCAGAAGGTGATGATGTAATGGATAAAGTAAATGAAAAGATATGTAAGTTATCTGATGATGAGATATTACAAGGAATATATGTAAAAGAAGAGATGGACTCTTGGATGAAAAAAGTCGACTTAAAGTATGCTAAAGAAGAAGGGATAAAAGAGGGCAAAAAAGAAGGACTTAAAGAAGGGCTTTTAAAGGGCAAGAAAGAAGCCAACATGGAAACTGCTAGGAAATTACTTAAAAAAGGTATGGAAATTAAAGATATAATAGATATCACAGGTATTGCTGAAAAACAAATTGAAATTTTACGAAAAAGCCTTTAATAAAGGGCTTTTTCTTTATATTATGATATACTTAAGTTACAAGGAGGAAAATATGAAACATTATATGAAACTTCAAGATGATCCATTTGCAAAAATAAAAAATAAAACCAAAACCATTGAAATGCGTTTAAATGATGAAAAAAGAAAGAAAATAAAACAGAATGATTTAATAGAATTTACAAATATAAAAACTAAAGAGAAACTTCTTGTTAGAGTTGTCAACTTATATCATTATGAAAATTTTGAAGAGTTATACAAAAATCACAATAAAATTTCTATTGGATATTTAAAAGAAGATGTTCCAAATCCTAGTGATATGTCAATATATTATAATCAATCTGATATAAAAAAGTATGGAACGCTTGCAATTGAAATAAAACTAGCTAAAGGAGATGAGCTTTTTGAAAACAGTAATTTATAATAATGATAATGTAAAAAAAGAAGAAATAAATAAATACGTATACCGTGCAAGAGGTCTTATTATAAATAGTAAAAATGAGATACTATTAGGCAAGTGTGATGGTAATTATCAATTTCCCGGAGGGCATTTAGAATCTGGTGAAACAATAGATGAATGTTTAAAAAGAGAAATAAAAGAAGAAACAGGTATTATTTTAAAAGAAAGTTATCCTTTAATATACAAGGTAGAGTATTATAATAGAAATTTTCCTTTAGAAGGAGACGTAACATATACGGAGTTTAACTATTTTTTAATAAGAACAGATGACTTACCTAATAAAAATAATATGAATTTAGATGAATGGGAAAAAGAGCATAATTATGAATGTGTGTATATAAAATTAGAAGACTTAGATGATTTATTAAACACTACAATGAATGACCACCATATGAATAAAATTGTGTATAAAGAAATAAAAGCTACCATAAAAGAATATTATAAATACATAAAGGATGAACGTTAAATGTTCATCCTTTTTTCTAATACGCCATCTATTGTTTTTATTTCTATATAATTATCGTCAAATACTAGGTATGATTTTTGACTACCTGATCTTGGAAGACCAATACTACCTGGGTTTATATATATCATATCTCTTTCTTTTATGATAGATGGAATATGCGTGTGACCTGATGCAAATATATCTCCATGAAAATCTGGCATAAATCCTCTATAATATCTATTACCATGGGTAAGTGTTATATCATGATTATTTGCTCTTATTGTAATTATGTCGTTAGCATATAACCCTATTTTTTCATAATCTATAAAATAATCACAATTTCCTCTTATTAAAATAAGTTTATCTTTATATTTTTTTAACAACTTAATTATTTCATTATTATTTAAATCTAGTATAATTTTGCCGTATGAAAACAAATCACCTAATATAATTAGTCTATCAAAGTTCTCATTTTTAAGTACTTTTTCTAAAGATTTAAAATCTCCGTGTATGTCGGATACTATTAATAATTTCATGTTATCACCACGCTAATTATAAATTAAAAACATAATTTTATAAAGCTTTTTACGTCACTTTACATAGTTTTTTAAAAAGTCATTAAAATTCTTAATTAGGTCTTTTCTTGCTTTAAAATCTTGGTATAATGAGAAAGCCGCTTTAAATTTAAGCGTGAAGGGAAGTGATTATATAGATGAATAATATAGGTATTTTATCTATTGTAAGAGAAGCATTGTTAGGTAAAGAAAATAGTGGAATAGTAATTATAGGAATGATAATTATAATTGTTATATTAATTATTTATACGTTTAAAAAAAACGTAGCTAACAAATGATGACTTATGAGGCATCTTTTTATTTTACTTAAAAAAATAGACTTAACATTATATTTTAAATTTGATATAATCTTGCTTGAAAATAATAAGGGGTGATTATGTGAAGTATAAATCTTGGGTTTTAAGCATATTATCTATTGTTAGGAATGCTGCTAATAATCCTAACAAAAACGGAATTATAATAATAGTATTTATAATAATAATCATCTTTTTGCTTTTGTATATTATAAATAAAAATAATAGTAAATAAGCTTTACGTATATTAAATGTATATTGTATTTTTTAAATATTAATGGTATATTTAAATTGTAAGAAGATATTTAAAATATCTTAGTGTAGTAGAAAAATATTTTAGAAAGGAGGCTTTACTTATGAGCAGATGGAGATGGCTATTTAGATGGTTATAATTAACCAGTAAGCACTTGTTTACAAGTGCTTTTTCTTTTGTTGCAAAAATAATCTTAATTTGGTAAAATTAAAGTAATTATAGGAGGTCTTTATTATGGAAAAAAATAAAGAAAATAAAAATAACTTAAGGTCAATAATGATAATTATACTTTATTTTATATTTCCTTATGTTATGAAGTTTTTATCAGGTGTTAAATGGCTTGTTGTTTTGCTTTACATGTTATTTGCATTATTAATACTTTATTTATATAGAAATACTTTTAAAAGGGACTTTAAGGATATTAAAGAAAATAAGAAAAAATATTTAAGTTCAATATTAACTAACGTTGTCTTGATATTTGTTATTATGTTAGTAACAAATGCATTAATAGGTATGATATTTGATATAAAACAAACTTCAGAAAATGATTATTCACTGCTTTCTATGTTTAAAAAATCACCAATTGTTTTAATGCTTTTAACATCACTTTATTATCCAGTTATTGAAGGCGTTATATTTAGAAAATCAGTAAGAGATATAATTGATAATAAATGGATGTTTATAATGTTTTCTTCAGTTTTTTACTTTTTCTTTAACGTAGCTTATACTTCACTTAGTTTTACTAGTATAATAACATCTTTATGCTACTTATTTTCAATGATGTTATTATCTAGCTATTACTATAAAACTAATAACTTTACAGCTAGTGTTTTAGTTATGATGATATATAACATTATTATTTCAATATTAAGCTTTATTTAATAAAGGAAGTGATACGCTTATGAAAAAAATATCTGTTATACTACTTGCTTTTTTAGTCTTTATTTTGCACGTAAGCAGTATCAGTGCTGAAAATAAGGTAAATAAAATAGAAACAAAAGACAAAGTAATATTTACATTTTCGGAAAATGGTAAGTTTTTATATTCTTGGAGCTTTGATAAAAATAGTTATGAGAAAAAAGGCTTTGAGTTTGATATGGGAATAAAAAACAAGTCTTTATTTGAAAAAAAGATAAATAGATTAACTGATAAAAATCAAAATAAGGATTTTGTTTCATTTAATTATCATGGTGATCTTCCAAGTGATGCAACCATAAAGCTACCAGTTAATAGTTTCAAAGATGGAGATAGACTTAATCTTTATTACTATAACGATGAAACGGGTAAAATAGAAACTATAAAATCTAACATTATGGTATCAGGCGGCTACGTAACGTTTGATATATCTCACTGCTCAGATTATTTTTTAACCATGTCCATTGTGAAAAGCGCAGAAGGAGCTAACAACAACGGAGTAATTATTATTGGTATGTTAGTTATTATAGTTGGACTTGTTGGATACACAATATTTAAAAACAATAACTAATTAATACTTGAAGGAGGTTAATATGTACATAGATAGTAAGAAAAGAAATTTTGAATTTGATGCAGAATTTGAAGACCATAAAATAGACGATAAAGATTTATATAGGTTATATTTTATGGAGTTTAATAGAATTGGATTACCATATAACTCTAAGACAAATATAGAAGTGGTTGATTGCCCTTATAAACCTTTTAAATTGCCAAGTGGTATGACAAAAGAAGATGCATTTAAAGTTTTATCATACTTAACTGACTACATTGAAAAGGATAACAATATAGCACCGGCCTCTTTTAAAAGTGTTCGTATTTTAGATGGCGTTTTAAATATTGAGAGATTAGGTTTTAAAAGAATAGATACTAATTTAAGTAGTGATTCTTCTGATGTTATAAATTTATTTACTATATCTGGTAGAATAAAGTTATTTAAGAAACATAATTTATATAGTAAATACTTTGAGTGGTATAAAGAAGGTGTAACAAAAGAAGAGGTAGTACAAATATATAAAAATTGTAACATAGAATTTTATGACTTAGAAAAAGTTTCTAACGCGAAAACTATTGGTTGCAAAAACAATAAGAAACAAAAAATATTATAAAGTAATTATAAATGAAAATAACTAATTGTTATTTTCTATTTTTTTTGATATAATTAAAAGCGATAATAGGGGACGATTAATATGAAGAATAGTAAGGGACAAGCGTTAGTTGAATTTGTTATTATTTTACCTATTACTTTAATGCTTATGTTTTGCATTATAGACTTTGGAAGGGTAATATCTGTTAAAAGCGATTTAGAAAGTAAGACGGATGATATAGTAACCTTTTATGAATCAGGTAATACTCTAGAAGAAATTAATAGTAAAATGGATAATAAGGATGTTAAGGTTTTGCTTGATATAAAAGGTGATTATGCAAATATTACGGTATCTAAAAAAATTAAACCAATAACGCCAGGATTATCATATATTATAAATAAAGTATTTGATGTAGAAGTAACTAGGGTGGTTAAAAATGAGCAAACTTAATAACAAGGGACAAAGTCTTGCTATATTTGTTATATTTGTGCCTGTTTTTATAATGATAGGAACGTTTGTGGTAGATGTATCATTTGCAAAGTATAACGAAAGAAGATTAGACAACTTAAATAAGCAAGTAATAAATTACGGATTAAAACACATAGGTGAAGAGCCTTATGATAATATGGTTGATTTAATATATCAAAATGATTCTGATATTGATTCTTATGAAATCAACATTAATAATGAAACAAAAGAAATATCAGTTACTTTATCTAAATCTACTAAAGGCTTTTTTGGTTCTATAGTAGGTAAAGAAATATATAATGAAAAATCCTCTTTAAAAGGATACATCAAAGATGATAAAAAAATAATAGAAAAGAAGGTAAGCTAATGAAAAAAGATGCAGCAAAAATAATAACTATATTTTCTTGTAAAGGTGGGGTTGGAAAAACTACCACGTTAATTAATTTAGCGGGTATTTATAGTTTAATGGATAAAAAAGTATTAATTATGGATTTAGATTTAAATAGTGGTGGTATAGCTACTAGTTTAAATGTTGACGTTAGTAAAACAATATATAACGTTGTTGATGATATGGGTAATAACAGATTTGATGGAATAGAAAATTATGTATCTAAATATAACGATAAAATAGATGTTTTAGCAGCGCCTAAAGATCCTAGATGTGCTTTAAAGGTAGATTCTAAATACATTGATTTAATCATAATGTCTGCAATGTATAAATATGACGTTATATTAATTGATACATCACATAACATTAGCCCAATATCACTTAGTGCACTAGATAAAAGTGATAATACCTTATTTATGGTAACTAATGATCCGGTAGATTTAAAAAACGCAAGAAGTATGGTTGCAATATTTAAAGATACTGAAAAAGAAAACTATAAAGTGGTATTTAACTCATCTAAAGATACTGGTAAAGATTATTTTTCGCTATTTGATGTTAAAAACATAATAAAACATAACATTGACTATACAATAGATAGATCATTTTACATAAAGGACATTGATAAATATGTAATAGATGGAAAAATATTAACTCTTGATAAAAAAATAAGGTTAAGCAGGAAAGGTGATATTATGAAACTTACTAAACTTGCTAGTGCCCTTTTAGATGCAAAGCCAGTTAAAAAGGAGGTAAAAAAAGATGCCTAATTTAATGAAAGCCTTTGACGTAAAAGAAGAAAAGGCAACCGTTAAACCAGTTAAAGACTATGATATATTTAAGGATAAAGAATTACTTGATAACTTAAGAAATACAATAATTTCTAATTTAATAGATGATAAAGTACCTAATAATAAGCTTTTACATGAATACATAAATGATGAAATAGATAAAGCATTATTAGGTTATGATTTAACCAACTTAGAGCGTAGTCATATATTTAACTTAATTGATAATGAAATAAATGGTTATGGCCCAATTACAGAATTACTTGAAGATCCTAACATTACCGAGATAATGGTCAATGGTAAAAACGAAGTATACGTTGAAATAGATGGTCAAATAAGTAAAGATGACTCCGTATCGTTTATTAATGATGAACACATAATAAGAACCGTTCAAAAAATAGTTCAACCACTTGGAAGAACGATTGATACAGCAAACCCTATGGTAGACGCAAGATTAGAAGATGGTTCAAGACTAAATGCTGTAATACCTCCTTTATCACTTAAGGGACCTGTTGTTACAATAAGAAAATTTAGACGTGATATGGAAAGAATAGATGACTTTTTAAGAACTGGTGCTATGACACCTTACATGGCAAGATTTTTAGATGCAGCTGTAAAAGCAAAACTAAACATCATAATATGTGGTGGTACTGGAGCAGGTAAAACAACACTATTAAATGCGTTATCATCTTTTATCGGAGATCACGAACGTATTATAACAATAGAAGATGCGGCAGAGTTAAAACTTAACCAATCCCACGTAATAAGCCTAGAGACAAGATTAGTTAACTATGAAGGAACTGGAGAAGTTACCATACGTGATTTAGTAATTAATTCTCTACGTATGAGGCCTGACAGAATAATAGTTGGTGAAGTTCGTGGTAAAGAAGCTTTTGATATGCTTCAGGCAATGAATACAGGACATGATGGTTCTCTTACTACAATGCATGCTAATAGTCCACTTGAGGCACTAAACAGGTTAGAAACAATGGTTTTAATGGCAGGTATGGAAATACCTATTAAGGCAATTCGTGAATACATAGAAAACGCAATTGATATAGTAGTTAACGTATCTAGATTATCTGATGGAAGAAGAAAAGTAACTTCAATTTGTGAAGTAGATGGCTTTAAAGATGATATGATTGTATTAAAAGAGATATTTAATTTTAAACAAACTGGTCTTACAGAAAATGGTGAAGTAGACGGAGCATTTGATCTTAAAAAGCGTGTTCCAACAGTTTATAAGAAGATAAAGAGTAGAGGAATTAATGATTTAGACGATATATTTAATTTTAAAAAGTAAAGAAGGTGAATAAAAATGAATATATTTATTGTTCAAACAGTAGTAATGATCTTACTTGCAATAGTAATATTTTATCTTATTATTTATAATAATAGTTTAAAATTGGAAAAAAGAATAGCTAAATATAGTATTTCATCAATTAAAGATGATTCTATTTCATTTTTTGACCTTTTAGCAAACGAATATAAAAAGATGGTTGCAAAACTAACTAAAGTACTTAAAAAATCAGTATTCCTAAAGAAGTATTCACTTAAATTTAACAAGTACATAACGTATGAGAATGATAAAGATGTATGTGCAATGGATTATGTAAGTAATAAGTTCTACATTTGTATAGCATTTATTTTAATAATAACATTTGCAAGAATAATTGAGGGCACATTTCCTAGTATTTTAGATATTATGGTATCAGCATTACTTGGATTTTTCTTAATAGATATATACTTTAAGTTTTATGATTACGTGAAGAAAAAACAAATTGAGCAAGACTTATTAAACGCAATTATAATTATGAATAATGCGTTTAGATCTGGAAGAAGCACGATGCAGGCAATCGAGATAGTATCAAAAGAACTTAAAGGGCCTATCGCTCAGGAATTTAAAAAGATGCACTTAGAAATAAGTTATGGGCTTTCTTTAGACGTTGTTTTTGAACGTTTTTCAAAACGTGTTGAATCAGAAGAAGTAAGTTACATAACATCATCACTTAGTATTTTAAATAAAACAGGTGGTAATATAATAAAAGTATTTTCTTCTATAGAAAAAATGCTATTTAGTAAAAGAAAATTAAAACAGGAAATGAAGTCACTAACATCAAGTGCTACTATGATTAGTAAGATTCTTCTTATAATGCCTTTTTTGTTTGTTGGAATAATAACAATATTAAATCCAAGCTATTTTATGCCATTATTTAATACTAATTTAGGAAATATATTATTATTCTTAATACTTTTAATATACGGACTATATGCTTATATAGTAAATAAGATAATGAAAGTGAGGTTTAACTAATGAAAAATAAAAAATCATTTATAAACCGCATTTATAGAGAAAAAGACATTAAAAAAATAGATGCAAAAATAAATCAGTTTGGGGTATCTAAGAAATTTACTACTGAATATTTTATGAATTTTAGATTATTTACATCAATGATAGTTTTTGTAGTATTATTTATATTCGCTGATTTTGGGGCGTTAATCGCACCAGTTGCAACCGTTTTATGGTATATATTAGTAGGCTATTTTATGATAGATAAGCCTCTTAAAAAAAGAGAGAGAAAACTAGATAACGAGGCATATTATTATTTTGAAGTATTAACACTTGCACTAGAGTCTGGTAGAAACTTGGAAAACGCAATTAAAATGGCTTGTAAGTACATAGATTCTGAAATATCTAGTGAATTTAAAGAAACTATAAAACAAGTTAACTTTGGTAAATCATTAACAGAAAGTTTATCAGTTATGAGCATGCGAATACCTAGTTTAACGATTAATAACATCATTTTAAACATGGAACAATCTAATCTCTTTGGTAATAGTATAATAGAAACCATGTATAACCAATTAGACTTTCTAAAAGATAAACAAATTATGGATATTAAAGCTCAAATTAATAAAATTCCAAATAAGATAAGTATTTTTTCAGTATTGTTTTTTATACCGCTTATATTACTTATTATATTAGGTCCAGTATTAATTGATTTCTTACTTAAATAACAGGTCTTAAAAAAGACTTGTTTTTTTGTAAGAAGAGTATGTATTGAAATGCTAATTTTGTTTTACACAAATATGCAGACTTGACATCCGGGGGGGGGGTATATGATATTATAAACAAGTAGAAAGTAAACATAAGGTGTTCATATGAAAAAGAATATAAGGTATAAAAAAGATGTAAAAAATAG